>Ga0098065_1000252_pt1 | contig 26991 bp, 3 predicted proteins | sample 25_taG_FD_75062 | JGI IMG/M metagenome (GOLD analysis project Ga0098065, IMG submission 75062) | Marine viral communities from Cariaco Basin, Caribbean Sea - 25_WHOI_OMZ | ecosystem: Environmental > Aquatic > Marine > Oceanic | place: Caribbean Sea: Cariaco Basin | collected 2014-11-08 | reverse complement strand
GGTACCAACGATAAAGCCGGTTCTAAGATGAACTTGCTACGATGGGCTTCTGTTAGACTAATCAAGGAAACCTTTGTACCTGCAGAAGATTACAGATACCCATTTATGGGAGAGTAATTTGTAGGAAATATATCTCACAAAAAGCCACAGTCTAAAAGCTGTGGCTTTTTTTGTTATTACTGTAGTCACCAAAAGCCGCAACCCTGCAGCACCCATTCGCTAACAAACGATTTATCGAATTGATTATTAGAATTTTACTGTAAACTATAAAACAATTTCTCTTCTTTTAACGAATTAAACACCCCCTCAACGAATTAAAGCAGAAAAAGATAATTAATGTTGTACTTTCCATTGTTAATTGTCTTCGCCCCAGAAGGTTACACACCAAGACACTTAACATACCCCGCCTACGTAATTATTGCTCTAAAACATTACTATTGTGGGAAAAAAATTACTTCTTTATCTATTACTGGTATTTTCTATTGTTATAGTTTCAAAAAATGGATATTCCCAGGCCTGTCCTACCTCGGTTAGCATAAGTGCAGCTGAAGGTAGAACCATTTGTGAAAACACCCAGGTTAACTTTAGTGCTTCCACTAATGGCGGAACCGGTTTAAATTACCAATGGCAAATTAACAATAACAATGTGGGTGATAATCAACCTAATTACGCTACTTCAGCCTTACAAAATAATGATGAAGTAAGAGTGGTTATCACACCAAGCGATGATGCAAACTGTCAAAAAATTTCTCAGCCTATTAAGATGACGGTGAACAGCATTCGCCAGGGAAGTGTAGTAATTCAGGCGAGCGAAAACCCGGTATGTCCAGGGGAGAATATAAATTTTAGCATTGCAAGTATTTCTGAAGCCGGTAATAATCCCGTGTATAACTGGAGAGTAAATAACACCAGTATGGGAAGTAGCTCAACTCTAACTACCCCACTTAATTCAGGTGATCTGGTTCAGCTTTTTATTACTTCAAGTAATCCCTGTACCGATGATTTTTCGAGTAATCAAATTACTATTTCCGAAAAACCAGCAGCTCCCGATACACCTTCTGGAATCAATGGAGCAACTCTTGTGTGTCCCGGGACTTCCGAAACTTACAGTATTAGCCAGGTAAATAACGCTATTTCTTATCAATGGGAATTACCTGCTGGCTGGAGCGGTTCCAGCAACAACAACTCCATAACACTTACCACCGGAAGTAGCAGTGGCGTTATAAAAGTGATTGTCATAGGTGAATGTGGCAATAGCGAACAAAGTATTTACGTAAATATACAACCCGGAGCTCCTGCTCAACCCGGGAATATTTCAGGCAATGAATCGGTTTGCCCTGGGGAAGAAGAAACCTACAGTATAACTCCCGTAGCAAATGCCGAATTTTATGAATGGACGTTCCCTTCAGGATGGGGAAATGGAAATATCATAACAACGAGCACTCCAGAAACAACTATTATCACTGGAAATTCAGGAAACGGGCTAATTACTGTAAAAGCCCTAAATTCATGTGGCGAAAGTGCTAACATGAGTTTGGCTGTAAATGTAGAACCTGGCACTCCCGGAGTTCCCGGAACCATAACTGGAACGCCAGAAGTCTGCCCGAGCACCAATGAAACTTATTCAATAAATGCAGTAAATAATTCGGAAGAATATGTATGGAATTTTCCTTCTTCCTGGGGAATTCCGGAGCAAATTACTACAATCCCACAGGTTAGTATTCAAACCGGTACTTCGGGAAGTGGAAACATCACAGTGTCAGCAAGAAATTCATGTGATACCAGTGCAACTCAAAGCTTACCTGTCGAGATGCAGGATGGCGCTCCCACCAATACAGTCGCAATAAGTATAACATACAGTAATCCCAATGATGTAATTTGCCCGGGAGATCAAATAGAATTTTCTGTTCCGGGAGTGCCTGAAGCCGAAGAGTATTCCTGGAGTATACCCACAGGATGGCAGATTACAGGCTCTGAAACCGGAAATAACATTATAGTAAATGCCGGTAATTATGGAGAAAATGGAGAAGTAAGTGTAGTGCCCAGTAATTCTTGTGGACAGGGTTCTACAAGTACATTAGCGGTTAGCGTAGATATGCCAGCCCCTGAAATTGGAACCACAGAAATAACCGGCCCGGCAGAGGTTTGTTCAAGCGAAACACAATTGGAATATAGTATTCCGGTTATAAACCACGCTACTTCATATGAATGGTCATTACCATCTGGCTGGGTAATCACTTCAGGAGAAAACACCAATAATATTGAGGTAAGTGCCTCGGGAACTTCTGGAAATATTGAAGTTTTTGCGAAAAACGATTGTGGAGAGAGCTTAACAGTTTCTAAAACCATAAATTTTGTTACCGCTGTCCCCGCAAAACCTTTAGCCATATCCTCTAATTTGCCTAGCACAGCAATTTGCCCTCCATTAAATAATGTAGAATTTTGGATTGATGAAGTTGAAAATACCCAAGAATATTTATGGAGTTTACCCAATGGATGGAATATTGTAAGTGGTGCAGGTACTACTAATATTACTGTAAATATCACAGCAAATTCCAGTTATAGTGCAAACGAAAGTATTTCAGTACAAGCTTTAAACATTTGCGGGGAAAGTGAAACGCAAACAATTGGAGGAATAGCGATTGATGACTACGTAATTGCCGATCTTGGGGAAGATATGGTTTTGTGTAGCCTCACAAATACTGTTAACCTAAATGCCTACGTAGCTTTTGGTTCTAGAAATGCAAAACTAAAAATAGAAAGAATTGAGACCTCTTCGGGGACGCAAATTAACACACCGCCTGGAAAGGTAGACGATTTCCCATTTACTTACACCCCGACCCCAGAAGATTTAAGCAATAGACAAGTAACCTTTTACCTCACCACTGAAAAACCGGGTGGCGCTTGTAGTGCCGGGAAAGACGAAATGACTATATTTTTTCGGGAAGACCCTACAGCTACTTTTTTAACCGAGAATCAGGATATTTGTGAAAATTCAGCGACACAAATTAATATCCAGGGAACTCCGAAAACCCGAATCTTCTATACTGAAAATGGCGCCTCCAAATCTATAGATCTGGATGAAAATGGAAAAGCCATTATAAATACAGGCAATTTAGCTTCTACTACTACTTTCGAATTAACAAGCTCACAATACCTGGAAGAACCATTATGTGAAAATTCGATTTCAGGAACCCACGAGGTTATTGTTAATCCCGTTCCTTCAGCAGATCTCGTTTACACTCAAATGGCGTTTTGTGAGGATGACACTCAGACCAAACAAGTAAGTCTTGAAAATACTGTTGGCGCAACAGCGAATGGCAGCTTCTCGGCAGCACCTTCAGGTCTAAGCATCGATGAAACCTCAGGTGCTATTATTCCCGGGAATAGTAATCCGGGGGATTATATAGTAAGCTATAATATTCCGGCTTCAGTTGGTTGCGAAAGTGTTGAATTGACCACTAATGTAAGTATAACTGCAGTACCCCAGGTAAGCCTAAGCTACAATGACACCTATTTTTGTTCTTCCGAGGAAAATATCCAAGCAGTAACTCTAAATGGTAGCGGAAATTATGAAAATGGAACATTCTCTGCCGGCACTGGCTTGCAAATAGATTCTGAAACCGGGGAAATTAATCCATCAGCTAGTAATCCAGGCACTTATGAGGTAACTTATACTACTCCAGAAGGCGCTGGTTGTGGAACATATAATTTCATAACCGAAATCATAATAACCGAAGCGCCAAATCCTACGATTACATATCCGGCGACAGAAGTCTGCAATTCACAAACCACAGCATTCGAGGTTGAACTTACAGGGAATGAAAATATTCAGGGTGGAACTTATTCCGCAGAGGTAGGTTTAGAGATAAGCGCAACAACCGGGGCTATAAATCCCGAAAACAGCTCAGCGGGAACTTATACGGTAACCTATACTACTCAAGAGATAAATGGATGCGCTCCGGTTACAACTGAAACAAATGTAACAATCACAGAATTACCATCGGCAGTGATAAGTTATGGCACACCTATTTGCGCTTCCGAAACGGAGTTGCAGCAAGTGACCTTTAGCAGTACCGTAGGCAATTATGAAAATGGGATTTTTACTGCAAGTCCCGCCGGGCTCTCAATTAATGAGGAAACCGGAGCTATTAACCCAGCTGAAAGTAATCCGGGAATTTATAGCATAGCATACACTATTCCGGGACAGGGAGGATGTGAAGCAGTAATCCTAAATACTTCAGCAACTATAACAGAAGTGCCATTTGCAACTATAAGCTATGAAAATGCCGCTCTTTGTACTTCTGTAGAGCAAGATCAACCGGTAAATTTCGTAGATACTCCGGTTGAATATCAAAACGGGACATTCTCGGGAAGTAACGGTCTTGCCATAAGCTCAGATGGTAGCATAAATCCGGCAGCCAGTACCGGTGGCCCACATACGATATTTTACAGTATTCCTGCTGAAAATTCCTGCGAAGAAGTCGTTATAAACCTGGCGATAGAAATTTTAAAAAAACCTCAGATCACTTCTCAACCATTTAATGTTGGAATTTGTTCTACGCAACCAAGCGAGTTAAGTGTTAGCGCAATTGGGGATAATCTCAATTATCAATGGTATCAAAATGGAAATGCTGTAAATGGAGCAACTTCGGCTACGCTTAGCTTTAGCAATACTACTTCTACCAATGCCGGGGATTATTATGTGGTGGTTACAGGAGCTCAATCCTGTTCAGAAGTGATTTCCGAAACAGTTAGCCTAAATGTCGATGAAGATATCATAATAGAGGAACCTCAATTTCCAGTCCCAATCTGCGGCGATGGTTTTTCGGAAATTACCATGAAATTTATCGCACACGCAAATGGCGCTCCTCTAAATTTCACCTGGTACGAAGGAAATACGCCGGTAGATGCTGCTGATGAAAATATTACTATTACCACACTACCGGCAGACGAAAATGGCAAATACGAAAGCACTCTAAAAATTATAAATATTACTACCGCTTACAACGGAGATTATTATGTAGAAATCGAGGGACCTTCTGAGTTCACTTGTGCTACAGCAGTCTCCAATCCTTTTCAATTACGTTTAAATGAAGTTCCGGAAAAACCAACAGTAGAAAATTTTGAATACTGCCAGTTCGAAGAAGTTCCAGCTTTAACTGTGATTAATGGCGAAAACCTTATATGGTATGCCTCAGAAACAGGAGATGATGCTTTTTCTGAAACTCCGGTTCCAAATACAGATGAACCAGGTGAAACTGTTTATTGGGTTACTCAAACCCCAGATGTTTGTGAAAGTGAACGTATAGCAGTTAGAGTAACTATAAAGGAAAAACCAGCATCACCGGCAACTACGACTCTTATAGAATACTGCGAAGGAGAAACAGCAAATGCTCTTGAAGCCGTGGCCGACGGTGAAGCCGGTTTAAATTGGTATGATGAAGAGCAAAATCTTCTTTCTACAGCTCCAATTCCAGATACCGAAAACGCAGGGACATATCTCTATTATGTCTCCCAAAGTCTTGAGGCTTGTGAAAGTGACCATGTAGAAATTACGCTTATAATTCACGAGTTACCCATTGTAACCATTAACCCTTCAGAAACCCTGGTTTGCTCAGCATCTGCCGTTACTTTAACTGCCGAAGGAGCTGACAGTTTTATTTGGTATAACGAGGCTGAAGAAGAAATTGGAGCAACCGCCTCTCTTGAAATAAATCCGGAAATCACAACTACCTATAAAGTTATTGGAACCGGCACAGGAAATTGCGCTTCTGAAGCCGAAATCACCATTCAGGTTGACCAACCCAGTGATGCCGGAACAATTACCGGAGAAACCAATGTATGTATTGGAAACAATTCCGGACAAGTTTCCGTTGCCGATATAAACGGAGAAGTAATTCGCTGGGAATTCTCTGAAAATGAAGGAGTAACCTGGGAAACTATCATACAGGAAGAATCCGAAATTTCCACCATTTATTCTTACGAAAATATTATTACCACCACTGGATTCAGGGCTGTAGTGCAAAATGGTGTTTGTGAAGAAGCTATCTCAGAAGCAGTTTCTATACAAGTATATGAGTATCCTATTGGCGGAGAATTAAATTTTCAAGGTTTTGATCGATTATTCACAACTTGTCAGGATCCAGAGTTCCTGGAAGATCTTGTTCTTTCCAATCATACGGGTCAGGTTTCCGCATGGAAATACAGAACCGCTCAGGGTACTTTTCAAACTATACCAGGGGAAAACGGAGCCACGCTCCCTTCCTCGGTGATAGCAAATTTACTTGGTACTGAAACCCTTATTTTCCAGGCAGAAGTTACAAATGGCGCCTGTAATGTACCTGTTACAAGCAGAACCGCGATTTTAAGTGTAATTTCTTCAGATATTGAGCCTGCCCCCGTAAGTGTAAGTGATGATCTAATTTGCCTGGGAGACGAAGTTACTTTAACTGCGGAAACCGGCTATGAATCTGGTGATGGAGTAAACGACCGTGGCGATTTTGACAATGCTGCTATAGATCAGCACGGGTGGAGGATTACCAATTCCGATGGAGTGGTAGAGAATTTTGAAACCAGCGCTAATAACACCAACCCAAATATTTGGAAAAGGGTGACGCCTCGTGAATTTATTACCGCAAATCTCTCTTCCCCCTACAACACCTCCATGCAAAGATTTGATCACGGTTTGGATGACGGGAACAAAGGTTTCGCGCTGGTTTCCGGAGATAATACTTCCACTATGGAAACCAATGTTTTCGCACTCGATGGTATGGATTCCGGAATTCTAACTTTTGACCAGGCCTATAACCTTACCGATGGAGCCTCCATTGAAGTTTTAATTTCAACGAATGGCGGGAACACTTATACTTCGTTATATAGCAATAATAATAATGACCCATCAAGTGGAAACTATAACGATTTTTCCTCCGGCACACCTTCTTCCCGACCAGAAAATAAAATTGAAATTGATCTCGGAGATTATATTGGACAAAATAACCTTAGGATAAAATTCAGTTTCGTTGGAGCAAGAAATGGTGATGTGTGGGCTCTGGATAATATTATTATGCCCGATGGCCCTCAAAATGTTGGAGTACTTTGGGAAGATACCACAGATCCTAATACGCCAATTGTTATTGGAACCAACAATTCAGAGCAATGGACGCCCACCGAAATTGGCTGGAATGTTTCTATAATTACCACCACATTAGAATACACCGGTGGCTCTTGTGCTACCGCAATAAATAACGAAGAAATCAAGGTTTTCGTTTTTGATCAATATACTACAACCGTAGCTGCTCAAACCGGTAGCTGCGGGGTTTATTCTGCACAATTGAGTGCTACGGTAACCAGTGAAACTCAGGGCGAAATCACCTCCTTCCCAACAAAAGATGGATACATCGGAAAATGGGTGGTGGAAGGTCCCGAAGATTATGAATTTACAAATACTGACCCTGAAGATGAAGTTGAACCAATAAACAATCCGAATGCAATTTTCACTTCAGAATCCCAATCTCCGGAAAATTACACTATCACCTGGGTATTGGAACCAACTGAAACCGATGAGGATGGGAACTTAATAGTAAATGAAACTTGTACACCCACTTATGAAGCTTTAGATGTGGTGTTTGAAGGCTGTATCGCCCTGGATTTCGATGGTATAGATGATTACATAGACCTGGGCGAAACTTATACTGGAAACTATAGTTTAGAAGCCTGGATTCGCCCTGAAGCTTCAACAGGAACCATTATTAGCGGACCTAATTTTGAAATCAATATGGAAAATTTACCGGGAGGGATAAATTCTAATTCCCGCTGGTACCATATCGCTGTTTCAGGCGGAAAAATATTTGTTGATGGAATCGATATGGGGAATTTCAATAGCAACAATACAGGAACAAAAACCTTGATAGGTGCAAGATGGAATGCTGATATAAAAAAGGCTGAAAATCACTTTTCGGGCTGGATAGAAGAAGTGCGAATCTGGGACACTGCGATTTCAGTAGATCAAATTAGGTTTATGATGAACCAGCGACTTTATAACAATGGAACACAAATGGGAGTAGAAATACCTATGCCTGTTCCCAACGGGCTAAGCTATACCAATCTCGCAGGATACTACCAACTACTTGCGGACCCAGCATTAGTAGCAAACGGAACAACTCCCGATCTCGCTCTTACGACGAACCCTGGCAGATTGGTAAACATGGAAACTTTTCAGGAAAACACCGCTCCCCTGCCCTATACTTCACGCATTGATGGTCAAAACTGGGCAACCGTTAACACCTGGACACACTTCGGTGTTTGGGATGCACCAAACAGCAACGGTATAAATGGAGCTCCAATTGATTGGAATATTGTTAGAACTTCCCACAATATTAATTCAGGAAATAAGAATATTCGCCTTTTAGGATTAAAATCGGAAACGGGTAAACTGGACATATTCAATCCATCTGGAACTCACAATGAAACTAATTCCGGACAATATTTAAGCATTAGTCATTATTTAAAATTAGATGGAGGTATAGATCTCACCGGGGAATCTCAATTACTTCAGGATATTGGAAGTATTGTTGATGCCAGCAGCTCTGGATACCTGGAGCGAGATCAACAAGGAACAGCAAATAGCTATAATTATAATTACTGGAGCTTCCCGGTTAGTGCAGGAGTCTCCAACACTGGTGGATCAATAAGAAGTATCTTGAAGGATGGAACTGATTCCAACAATCCCCGGGATATTTCATTTGCTAATGACCATACCTATGCCGACAATTATAATTATAACACCGGTCCCAAACGTATAAGTGCTTACTGGCTTTTTAAATTTTTTGGTACTGCCAATGTTTATGCAGAATGGAAATGGATAGGCGAAAATGGCCAGCTTAATAGTGGCGATGGCTTTACAATGAAAGGGACTTCGGGGGATGTTGCGATTTCAACTCCACAAAACTACGTTTTTAAGGGATTACCAAATAATGGGCCCGTAACTGGAGTTAGTATTGGCTCCAACCAAAACCGTTTAATAGGAAACCCATATCCATCGGCCATTGAAGCAAAACAATTTATATTAGATAACCTTGATAAAAATACAGTGGCTGGTGCTACTAATTCCCAAAACATTTTTAACGGAGCATTATATTTCTGGGATCATTTTGGGCCCGAAAACACACATATTTTGAGGGAATATATTGGAGGTTATGCAACTATAAACCTTTCTGGGGCGGTAAGATCTGCATCTTCAGTAGACGAACGTATTAATAACGATGGCTCCTCAGGAACCAAAAGACCGGGAGAATTCGTTCCGGTTGGTCAGGGATTCTTTATCAATACTGCTTTAGATCCGGAAATTGGTAATGGTATTACCATACAAGGAGGCACTGTTAATTTCAATAATGGTCAACGAGCATTTGTTACCGAGGTAAATCCAAATGACTCGCAATTTTTAAAACCTATTTATCCAACTAAAAGCCAGAAAGCTGTAAGAACTGAAGATTCAAGATATAAAATAAGGCTGAATTTCACCTCCCCGCTTGGTTTCCAAAGACAGATATTAGTAACTGCTGATGCCTATACCACAAATGGTTTTGATTTAGGTTACGATGCCCTTTTAATTGATGATATTCCTGAAGACATGTTCTGGTTAATCCAGGACAATGAGTTTGTAATTCAGGCGGTCTCCCACTTCAATTCCGATCAGGTGTTGCCATTAGGTATTAAGATTAAAGAAGAAGGTCAATTTAAAATTGAAGTCGGTGAAATCGACAATTACCCAGAAACTTTACCCATTTACTTAAATGACAAATTAAACGATAGTATACATAACCTTAGAGCAGGAGAATATTTAGCAGTTTCAGAACCGGGAATTTTTAACGGCAGGTTTGAAATAGTATTTAGCAACAAAGAATTCCTGGAAAATCCTGACAAGCCACCACTTAGCACCTCATTAGATTTTGGTTATAATCATAATACAAGGGAACTCATAATTGATAATCCAGATCTTATTGATATTTCGGAAGTGCTCCTTTTTGATTTAGGGGGAAGACTCATTCAAACTTATACGAACATTCCTGCTCAAAAAGAATATTTTATCCATATTAGGCCTATGCATACCAGCGTTTATATCATAAAATTGATTACCGAAAATGGAAATAAGGACAAGAAGTTTATCATAGACTAAGAAAGAATTTTCTCACAAAAAAAATGCCGGCCTTAAAAAAACCGCCTTTTAACTGGTTTTTAGATACTTAAATCCATATTTATATTTAAATTCTTGTTAAAAGAAATTTTTTATGTGTAATTTCCCTCACTAAAAGCAATTAGTTGCCTATGGGTAAAATTACTCCCCGGATTTTCTTAGCGGTTTTTATTTTCGGATTGTACCTACTTTCCGCAAACACTGTTTTGGCTAATATCAAGTATGGCCCGGAAAAACCTATATCCGAAAAGCAAATTCAAGATAAATCATTTTTCGTAGGCTTTCTATTGGAGGAGGAACCAACAATTACTTTAATTAAAAATTCCCCTGCTAGTTGTAGCGATAAAAATGATGGAATATTGCAAGTAAGTGGATCAGGCGGTCTACCTCCTTATACCTATTCCTGGTCAGGTTCTAATGGTTTTACAGCGTCAGGTGAAGAAATTAATAATCTTGTGCCAGGAGCATATACTATAACTCTAACCGATACAAATGATGAAAAAAGTTCAGAAATTTTTAATGTAGACTTTGAAGATAATATAGCCCCCGAAGTACTTACACAAAACATCACAATTCAGTTAGATAGTTCTGGTAATATAAGCATCGCGGAAGATGCTGTTAATGATGGTTCTAGTGACGCTTGTGGCGGACTTACTTTTAATACTAATATTACCAATTTCACCTGTGCTGACGTTGGAGTTAATACCGTAAATCTTAGTGTAACCGATGAAAATGGAAATTCAGCTTCGGCAACTGCCACCGTTACCGTTAAAGATAATATTGCTCCTGAAGTAATTACCCAAAACATTACCGTACAGTTAGATGCCGATGGAGAAGCCAGTATAACTACTGCTCAGATTAACAATGGTTCGAACGATGCCTGCGGAATTCAAAATCTTAGTTTAGATAACAGCAGTTTTAATTGTTCCAATATTGGGAACAATACTGTTACCCTAACCGCTACCGACGAAAATGGAAACTCAGCTTCAAACACAGCTATCGTTGCTGTGGAAGACAAAAGTGCTCCTGAAGTAATTACCCAAAACATTACCGTAGAGTTAGATGCCAATGGAGAAGCCAGTATAACTACTGCTCAGATTGACAATGGTTCGAACGATGCCTGTGGAATCCAAAATCTTAGTTTAGATAACAGCAGTTTTAATTGTTCCAATATTGGGAATAATACCGTCACCCTTACCGCTACCGACAAAAATGGAAACTCAGCTTCAAAAACAGCTATCGTTACTGTGGAAGACAAAATTGCTCCTGAAGTAATTACCAAAAACATTACCGTAGAGTTAGATTTCAATGGCGAAGCCAGTATAACCACTGCTCAGATTGACAATGGTTCGAACGATGCCTGCGGAATCCAAAATCTTAGTTTAGATACCAGCATTTTCGATTGCTCCAATATTGGTAACAACACTGTTACCCTTACCGCTACCGACGAGAATGGAAATTCGGCTTCAGAAAAGGCTATCGTTACTGTAGAAGATAATATAAGTCCTGAAACGCCAACAATACCTACCCTTGAATGGACGTGCGAAGATGAAATCATCAATTTTCCAACTACTACCGATAATTGTAATGGAGAAATAACCGGAACTACCTCTGATCCATTAAGTTATGACACTTATGGAACTTATACTATTACCTGGAAATTTACCGATGATTCAGAAAATTCTGTTACAGCCACACAGGAAATTATAATTCCTGAACCTACAGTAGAGATCCCAGCCATAAATAACAGCGCATTCTGTAATACAGAAATAGTTCCTGAAATTAATTTTTCAGGAGCAAATGCTACCTCGTATCAATGGTCTTACCAAAAAAATAGTAGCACCGATATTGGCCTGGCTTCAAGCGGGACAGGTAATATTCCAGCCTTTACGGCAAAAAATAATTCCAGTGAGCCGATAATAGTAGATTTTATAGTAATCCCCTTTGGTGGAAACTGCCAGGGTGAAGCTAAAAATTTCCAAATAACTATAAATCCAACCCCAACTATTACTAAGCCTGAAAATATAGTAGTTTGCGCAGGAGAAACAATAGACAAAATAAATTTTCCGGGAGCTTCAGTTTCAGGAACTAGTAGAGTTTGGATTAACGATAATACCAGCATAGGTCTTTCATCTAGCGGACAAGGTAATATTGAAAGCTTTACAGCTGCTAATAGCACAACCCAAAGCATTACAGCGACTATAACCTTAACTCCCACCGCAAATAATTGCGAGGGGATTTCCGAAACCTTTACTATTGAAGTAAAACCGAATCCAGAACTAGAAATCCCGGAGATACCTGAGCTTTGTAATGGGGTGCCAACTGAAGCAATTCCTATAAATGGAAATTTTAGCGGAATTACTTATGATATTTCTGGTGGTGCATCTATAGGTCTTTCCAATAAATCTGGTGTTGCTGAAATTCCGGTTTTTACTCCGGTAAATAATACAGAATCGCTTTTAAATGCCACTATAAAAATCACTCCTAAAGCTAATGGTTGCATTGGGGAGACCGTGGAAGTTTCTTTAAGTGTAAAACCAAGTCCGGTGGTAAACACCTCCTACACCAACCAAATTTGCTCTGAAGCACAAACTGACCTTTTAATATCCAGTCCGGTAGCGAACACGAGTTATACCTGGACTGTTGATGCTCCAACAGCTATAACAGGCGCCGAAGATGGTAATTTCGAAATTGCTGATGAAAAATTGATTCAGCAACAATTAGTTAATAACTCTGCTACACCGCAGATAGTTACTTATAATATCACCCCAGAAGCTGATGGTTGTACCGGAACTACTATTCCTGTAAAAATCACAGTTAATCCAACTCCAGAATTTGAAATAAACTTACCTAATTGTCCTAATTCTGTAGATCTTACCGATCCAACAATTAAAAATAATTCTTCCCTTAATTATACTTACTGGGAAGATGAGGATGCTACAATAGAAATAAATAACCCTACCGAGCTAAGCCTTGGAACTTATTATATAAAAGGACAAAGCGATGCAGGTTGCGCTCTTATAAAAGAGGTGATTGTGGATAAAATAAAACCTGTAATTACTAATTTAAACGATTCACCAACGGAAATTTGTAGCGGTGATGCATTTGATTTCCTGCCAGAAAGTAACCTTGAAGAAACCACAATTAGTTGGTCCAGAGCAGCTGTGGGAGAAAATCCTGCAACAAATTCGTCTGATAGAAATAACATTAACCCTAATGAATCTCTTGTAAATAACACTAATAATCCAATAACAGCTACTTACATTTTTACTCTAGATAAAAACGGTTGTACGAATGAAATCCCAATTGAAGTGGAAGTCGCTCCTGCTCCTCAATTGATTCAGGAACCGATAAATGAGATTTGTAATGGGAGTAGTATAGATTATACACCTATAAGCTCTTTACCCAACTCTACTATAACCTGGAGAAGAAATGCGTTTGAAGGAAACCAGGCGTCATCGGGATCTGGCTCTATAAATGAGATTCTTTATAACGACACTGGATTAGAGATTGGAGTCACTTATTTTATTACTATAACTTCAGCGAAAGGTTGTAGTGTTGAAGAAAGTATTAGTTTTTCATTATTATCAGGCCCTAAGGTTACGGCTACAGCATCTAAAAATAATCTCTGTGCGGGAGAAACAATAGATCTATATTCTACATACGAAGGTGAACAATCTGTAGATCCAGTTTTATTGGATGAAAATCTTAACGGATCTGCAGGTAACTGGACTACTACTAATAATTCCAATGGAGGTAATTCTAATGCTGCTAGATGGCGATTAAGACCTGATAACTACACTCCAAATTACAATGATAATATTCGCTCAAATGACAGAACACAATTCTATCATTCAAATAGTGACATCCAAGGTCAAAACACTTACACAGAAACAATTTTAAAGTATAATAAAAGTATAAATACTGTTGGCTATACCAGCTTGGAGCTATCTTTCTGGCAATATTATCGTCACTATAATAGTATTGGGGAAGTTGAGGTTTCTACTGATAATAATAATTGGGAAAGAGTATATCGCACCCCCAATCAAACTGCAGAAGGACTTACTAGCTTTGATTTAAACGGATATACTGGCAAAGAAAACCTCTATATTAGGTTTAAGTATAGAGCAGGATGGGGCTTTTGGTGGGCTTTAGATAACATTAAACTTACCGGAGAAGGTTCTACAGTTCCAGATGTTACCTGGACCTCTTCCACCAATCCTGACTGGACTTCAAATGAACCTAATCCAACAAACATTTCGGTTTCAAGAACCACAGTATTTACCGCTACTTATACCGATCCGGAAATTGAATGTCCTGGTGTAGGCACTGTAGAAGTCGTAGTTAAAGATCCTTTACAACCAGAAATTATTGCTAATTATTGTTCTCTAGATCAAACCAACCAGATTTTACTGTCTGTAGATGGAGAGTACGATTCATATAGGTGGGTGACTTCTGGACAAACAATTTCCTCAGAGGAGTCGTTACAGGTAAGTCTCGCGCAAACCTATACCTTGTATGTCACTAAAGATGGTTGTGAAGCATCAACTTCAATTACCCCAAATGAAAACTTGATTACCAATGGTGATTTCGAGAATGGAAACACCGGTTTTAATACAGTTTACGGCTATGTAGAAGATGATCCTAATTCCCGCAGGGAGATGTACCCTGAAGGCCTATATGCTATTGGAGAAAATGCTTATAATTATCACAATAACTTTAGCGGTTTAGGTCACGGAGGACGTGGTAATTTTATGATTGTAAATGGAGATCGATCTATAGGAAATATAGTTTGGCAATCTAATACACTGGAAATCATACCAGATACCGATTATTATTTTAGTGCCTGGACATCCAATGTAAACCCTGCAAGTCCTGCCCGTTTAAGAATTCAGGTTTTAGTCAACAACGCTGTCGTGGTTGAAAGTAATTTAGGAGACCTTACGAACCAACCTGTAGGAAATTGGATCAATTTTTATAATCCCGAACTCTGGAACTCTGGTAGCAACACCGAAGTTATTGTAAGAATTATAAATGAGAATCCCACGGCAGGAGGAAACGATTTCGGAATAGACGATATCTCGTTTTCAGCTTTTAGATCTTTCGATTTTGAATTTACCCCAGAGAATAATGGGCCTGTTTGCGAAGGTGAAACCATAGAATTGGCAGCAAATCTTGATGGCGGGCGTTTACCCATAACCTTTGACTGGTCGGGTCCTAATGGTTTTAACCAATCAATAACGATTACTGAAGAAAGCGAAAGAGCTGCGGCAGACACAATTCAGCTGCCTAATTCCACTGCCGAGATGGCTGGCGAGTATTCACTCCAAATCACCGATTTTTATGGTTGTAACCTTGAATCAAAAACAACTACAGTAGAAGTAATAGAAAAAGCGGTAGTTTTTGCAGGTGAAGACTTAGAAATTTGTTCTAACAATCCTAATATAGATCTATCTACAGCTTCCATAAATCATCCAACAATAAATTCAGGCTTTTGGAGCACCATTGATGGAGACAATTCTAGATTTACCGACCCAAATACTATCAACACGACATATAATCCTAGTGAAAACGAAATTTCGTCGGGAGAAATTGCATTAGTATTAACTTCAAATCAAGATACAGGTGCTGTTTGCGAAACCGTTAGCGATACTATAAATATAATTTTCAACATTAGCCTGGAATTGGAACTAGTATCAAAAAATGTTAGCTGCTTTGAAGGGAATGATGGAAAAATAGAAGTCAATATTTTAGAAAACACAGGCACAGGACCTTTTACTTACGTCTGGAGCGACGGCCAAACAGGTAGAATAGCTCAAAATCTACAAGCAGGAGATTATTATGTAGAGGTTACAGATGCAAAATCCTGCGTAGTAACATCTGATACCATAAGCATTTTACAGCCGGAAGAACTTCTGGTAGAAAATCCTATACAACTGGAGGAAGCTTCCTGTTTTGATGAATATGGGACTGTAGTGGCCATTCCTGTTCAAGGTGGACTTTTTGCCGATGAAACGATAGATGCTGAAAATATTCCTTATGTACTTGATATTCTTGACTCCGCAGGAAATGAAATTAGCTTAGAACAGGAACAAATTATTTATGATATTAATATAGGAAGATTTATTGTTTCCGGTTTGCAAGGAGGTAAGGGATACACCTTCCTGATAAGCTCAAGTGAAAACTGTGCCGCTGAAGTTAAAACTTTTACTACTCTAACTCCTCCAGAAATAAACGCAGGAGAAGTTCCTGAAATTTCAGAATGTGGTATCCAGTCTGTATGGCTCGCTGCATCTCCAATAGACCCAGAAATTGGCTCAGGCTCCTGGTCTTACAATAATGGTGAAACAGCTCTACTGGGAGATCCAGGCAATCCAAACACAACATTTACCGGCCAATCGGGTCAAACCTATACTTTAACCTGGAGTGTTGCCTCAGCAGCAAATCCATCATGTAATCTATCAACAGAAATAGAAGTTACTTTTCCACCTACATGTAGCAAGTTAAATTTTGACGGTGATGATGATTACGTTAACGCTGGCAATAATTACACCATGGCCGGAAGTGACTTCTCAATAGAAGCATGGGTGAAACCAAACAATATTTCAGGAGTGAACACTATCATCTCCAAACGAGTTGAAGAAGAACCCAACCTGGGATACGATCTTATTCTTAATAATGGTTCCCCCAGTTTTAGGGTTAGAAATAGAAGTGTAACTTCTTCAAAAAAAATAACTACAAATCGCTGGTATCATATTGCAGGAGTATATTCTGACTCTAAAATGAGTTTATTTGTAGATGGCATAGAGATTCAAACAAATACCAATAACATTCCTGGAGGATCTGGCAATTTTGATGCTCCATTTTTAATTGGTGCCACATATTCACCTTCAACCAATAAAGAAACGAAAGATCATTTTAATGGTTTCATTGAAGAAGTTAGGCTTTGGAATACAGCAATCTCAAGCCAACAAATAAGATTTTTTATGAATCAACGTCTTGAAAAGGAAGATTCAAATGTGAGCGGCACAGTATTAGGAAATAACTTAAACCTGCCCAATGCCCCCGAAAAGATTTCCTGGAGCAATTTATTGGGGTATTATCAACTTCTTGCTCAAAATAACCTAATTAGTGATGGATTTACAGATAACCTTGGTAGCGTAGGCGAATCAGCCCATGGTTTGCTGAAAAACATACAGGAAATGCAGGAAAACACTGCTCCACTTCCCTATATACTTTATACCAGTGGACAAGAATGGTTTGATAAGCCAACCTGGAAATTACCGAACCAAATAAATGGTCAAAATATAAGTCAAAGGGACGTTTGGAATCCACCCGGCAGCCAGGGAATTGATAATAGTAGAATAACCTGGAATATCGTTAAGCTTTCTGAAGACATAAAAAATCCAGCCACTCAAAATAACCAAAATAATATAAATTTATTAGCCCTAATTTCTGAAAACGGCATCTTAAATATGGAAGGTGAGAATAATATGGGTGGTAGCCAGACAGGATTTGGAACCGGAAACGCTTTAACCATTACTCATTATCTGGAGCTTAATGGCTATATTGATCTTAACGGTGAATCACAATTAATACAAACAGAGGGTAGTGAAATTAGTGGTTCCGGCGGAGTGGAAAGGGATCAACAAGGTACTGCGAGTAGCTATAATTATAATTACTGGAGTTCTCCTGTTTTACCAAATTCTAATAGCCAAAACTATAAGGTTAATCAGGTGTTGAGAGACGGATCTACCGTGGGTACCAGGGAATTTCAAAACATAAACTTCAAATGGGCTCATACCCATGCCGATGGACCCAAAGCAAATCCTATTAAAATAAGTGATTACTGGATTAATGCTTTTAGAGCCAGAAAAGCCAACGAATACAGCCAATGGGAGCAAATAGGAAGCTACACTGCTTTAAAGCCCGGAGAGGGTTATACAATGAAAGGCACATCTGGAGAAGCTAGTATAAATGATAAGCAGAACTATACTTTTAGTGGCTTTCCAAATAATGGTACAATAGAAGTTAGTGAAATTAAACCTGGGCAAAATTATCTTTTAGGTAATCCTTATCCTTCGGCAATAAGTGTTGAAGAATTTATATTGGATAATATTAAAGATGGCGCTGGCCGAAATAATAAGAACCTACTAAATGGTGCCGTTTATTTCTGGGATCATTTCGGGGGGCATACCCATTATCTGGCACAATATGTAGGAGGTTACGCTGTGCGAAATTTAATTGATGGAGTTTCGGCAATCTCAAATGATTCAAGGATCAATGCTTCAGGAGCTCGTAGTACTAAAAAAGCTGGCCCTTATATTCCTGTAGGGCAGGGTTTCTTCGTTAATACTACCCCAGATGCATCATCGAGTGATACTGATGATTTTGGCACAGGTAAAATTGTTTTTAAAAATAGCCAGCGTTCGTTTGTAATCGAGCGAGGACAAAGTTCTTCTTTCTTTTTGAAGCCTCTGAACACTTCCAAAACCAATAAGAATTTTGAAGAAAAAAGAGCTGATAATCGATATAAAATCAGATTGGAATTTCATTCTCCTACCGGCTACCATAGGGAAGTTTTAGTTGGTGCAGACTCCAGAACAAGTCCGGGTTTTGATTTAGGTTTTGATGCACCCTTAATAGATAAAGGTCCCGAAGATATGTACTGGATGATTAATGGTAGCAGGTATGTTATACAGGGAGTCCCTAATTTCAATTTAGATCAAAAACTACCCATTGGCCTTATAATTGCGGATGAAAAAGAATTCAGTATAGAAATTGGGGAACTCGAGAATGTGCCCGATATCATTGATATTTACTTGCGCGATAATAGCGACAGCACTTATCACGATTTAAGAAAAGAAGCTTTTAAAACCAGTTTACCTGCAGGGGAATACCAGGATTTGTATGAAATTGTTTTTCACGATGTAACTTCCACCCGAAAAGATAAAGAACCTGGTGAAGGACCAATAGATTATTATTACTCTTTAGACAATCGAGAATTTGTAATTAGTAATCCTGAACTTCATAAAATTGAGCATATTAATATCTATAATATAGCAGGGCAACTGGTAGATCAACATTTTGGAATACCCGACCTTAAAGAAATTCATGTTCCACAGAAAAAATCTTTAAGCTCGGCTGTTTACATAGTGAAAGTTTACACTGACTCCGGAGATTATGCTAAAAAGGTAATTATTAGAAAAGACTAATTTTTTTAAAATATTCCTGAATTACTTTTTCTCGTATGTCGACCTAAATTGCTTGGTAGTTTTTAGTCCCATATTTTTTATTCTTAATCTGATCTAATTAAGCGTTTTCCACTTAAAAGAATAAAAGTTCAGCATTAGGATTACGTTGTCTTTTGGGAGCTTTTTATTCTACCTACTTCTAAAATTATATATGAGAGACTAATCGGTAGCTACAGAATGAAGAAAGCTATAGTTTAAATGAAAGATTTTTCCTACGTACAAATATTCTTTCTAATCACGAATGGTTTTTCGTCTGATATTAAAGGTTTTATACCTATAATTTTGGCTTAAAATCCTGTTAAAATAGATTTTTTATATGTAATTTTACTTTTTAAAAGCAATTAGTTGCCTATGGGTAAAATTACTTCCCGGTTTTTCTTAGCGGTTTTTATTTTCGGACTGTGCCTACTTTCCGCAAATATTGTTTTGGCTAATATCAATTATGGTCCGGAAAAACCCATGTTTGGAAAGGAAATTAAACATGAATCTTTTTTTGTAGGCTTTCTACTCCAGGAGGAACCAACTATTACTGCTCCTGCCGATATCAATGTAGTTAACGAGCCGGGGGAATGTTTTGCTTTAAAGACAAACATCAATCTTGGAAATGCATCATTTTCAGGAACCACTAATAACCCCTCAAATGATGCGCCTGCTTCTTTTCAGTTAGGAGAAACCACAGTAACATGGACGGTCACAGATGATGCAGGGAATATCGCTACAGACACTCAAAAAGTTACTGTGGAAGATAACGAAACCCCCACAATTACCGCTCCGGCTGATTTAGTAATAGATTCAGATACTGGTAGCTGTGAGGCGACCAATGTATCCCTTGGAAGCTCCACCACAAATGATAATTGCGGAGTGGATTCTGTGGTAAATGATGCGCCGGCTTCCTTTCCATTAGGAGAAACCACAGTAACATGGACCGTCACAGATGATGCAGGAAATTCCGCTACAGACACCCAAACAGTTACTGTCGAAGATAATGAGGTCCCAACAATTACCGCTCCGGCTGATTTAGTAATAGATTCAGATACGGGAAGCTGTGGTGCGACCAATGTAAGCCTTGGAAGCTCCAGTACAAATGATAATTGCGGAGTAAAAAGTGTCATCAACGATGCGCCTTCGACTTTTCCGTTAGGAGAAACCACAGTAACATGGACCGTGACAGATGATGCAGGAAATACCGCTACAGACACTCAAAAAGTTACTGTCGAAGATAACGAGGTCCCAACAATTACCGCTCCGGCTGATTTAGTAATAGATTCAGATACTGGTAGCTGTGAGGCGACCAATGTATCCCTTGGAAGCTCCACTACAAATGATAATTGCGGAGTGGATTCTGTGGAAAATGATGCGCCTTCTGCTTTTCCATTAGGAGTAACCACAGTAACGTGGACCGTCACAGATGATGCAGGAAATTCCGCTACAGACACCCAAAAAGTTACTGTCGAAGATAACGAGGTCCCAACAATTACCGCTCCGGCTGATTTAGTAATAGATTCCGATACTGGAAGCTGTGATGCGACCAATGTAAGTCTTGGAAGCTCCACCACAAATGACAATTGCGGAGTGAATTCTGTGGAAAATGATGCGCCTGCTGCTTTTCCGTTAGGAGAAACCACAGTAACATGGACCGTCATAGATGATGCAGGGAATATCGCTACAGACACTCAAAAAGTTACTGTGGAAGATAACGAAGCCCCAACAATCACAGCTCCGGCTGATTTAGTAATAAATTCAGATACGGGAAGTTGTGATGCGACCAATGTAAGCCTTGGAAGCTCCACTACAAATGATAATTGCGGAGTAAAAAGTGTCATCAACGATGCGCCTTCGACTTTTCCTTTGGGAACAACTACGGTTACCTGGACCGTGACAGATAATGCGGACAATATATCTACAGACACCCAAACAGTTACTGTGGAAGACAATGAATTACCTACCATTATTGCTCCCGATGATTTAATAGTAGACACCGATATTGACCAGTGTTCAGCTTCAGCAATTAATTTAGGAACTCCCGCCACTAATGATAATTGTGGTATTAAAGAAGTTAAAAATGATGCTCCTAATACATTCCCTATAGGAGTAACTACAGTAACCTGGACCATAATTGATAATGCAGATAATGCAAATACGATAACTCAAAAAATAATAGTGGAGGACACACAGGCACCTTCAGCTCCAGCTTTAACTGATTTAGTAAGTGAATGTCCTTTAACGGTAACTCCCCCCACAACTGAAGATAATTGCGATGGGACGATTACAGCCACTACCGGAATTACCGATTTTACTTTTGATGAATCAGGATCTGTTTTTTGGACATTTACAGATGCCGCTGGAAATCAAACAGGACCTATAGAGCAAAAAGTAATTATTAATAATAACGTAGCCCCAGTTCCAGATGCAAGTTCATTGTCCCCCTTTACTATAAATGGATGCCAGATTTCCAGCATCTCAGAGTTACAAATCCCAACCGCCACAGATGCCTGTGAAGGTCCCATTTTGGGCACTTTAAGTGAGGGTTTTGAATTTCCGTATTCATTCTCTGGGACTAATACAATTGAATGGCAGTTTATAGATAGTAAAGGAAATATATCGACACAAACCCAGGAAATAGAGTTAATCCCTTTAGAAGTAGACGGAGGAAATTTAACCGGCACTTTTCAATCGGAAGTTTTTCAGGAACAAATTGATATTTCTGCCTGTGGTGAAGCAATTTCTATTGAACTGGATTTAGCAGAAGAAAATGGTAATATTGTACATTGGGAAAAATATTCGGTCAACAAAGGTGTTTGGGAAATTATAACCAACACAAACGATTCATACAACGTTAGCTTTGCAGAAGGCGAGTTAATTTCCACTTTCTATAGAGTACTTATTAAAACAGGAACCTGCTCGGAATACTCCAACAGCTTCTATATTCGAGCACTACCAGTAGGAGATGCTCCTACTGTTGAAAATCTTGAACCGGAAAGGAATAATAAATACTGTTTAGGCGATGAGGTGAAACTTTTAGCTAAAAGTAATTACACTGCTACTCAACCAGCTTTACCAGACGAAGCTCCGGGAGATTTTAATCAGGGAAATGCTAAAGGTTGGTCTGTTGATGGTAGCGATAAGAACAATTTTACCGCTGGTGGAAATTCCAAACAACCAAGAAATTGGTCAGGGACAAACGACCACGAATTCGGAAATATTACTTATGACGGGGGAGATAAAAAATTTGCAATTGCCCAGGGAGATTTTAGTGACAATAAATATAAAGGTAACGATCCAACTACATTGGAAAGTCCGATTTTAGACTTTTCTAATGCGGAGGCAGCCAGCTTGGATTTTGACCAGGCTTTCTATTTTGCAGATCAGGACCTCGCACTTATTGAAATTTCCACTAATGGAGGAAATACCTATACAACACTTCGAGTAATGCACACTCCGGGCTCAGGAGTTAAAAAATGGTTCACGGCCGGAACCGCAGAATCATATGCCGGTTCTAACGCAACTAATTATAATTTTAGTACCGATAATACTTCTATCGCTCTTGATGATTATATTGGAGAAAGTAATGTAAAAATTAGATGGACATTTAGAGGTACAGATGATAATAGTGTATGGGCCATGGATAATATTGTAATCAATAAAGAAATTCCGGTTGATACCGAGTTAGAGTGGACAGATGGTATTGGAGATCCTAATGAAGACCCTATTGTTGTAGGCCGTACAGAAGTGCCTATTAATTTTACTCCAACTGTTCCAGGGCAACATGAGTACGGAGGAACTGCATTAATTAATGGCTGTAGAACTTATAGCGAAGAAGGTACAGATTTAATCAATATTTCGGTATCATATTCGTATGCAGGTGAAAATATTGAACTAAGCAATGACGAATGCGGTAAAAATATCGTACAACTAAATGCTTATGATAACACACTTACAGCCAATGAAAATAATGCAAAAGGAGCCTATCCTACCATGCCCTCAGACTGTAGAACCTGCGACGATCCCGGCACCGGCGAAATTGGAACCTGGTCATGGTCTCGAGTAAGTGGCACCAGCAATTGTGTTACAGAATCTTTTTCAAACCCTAACGACCCAAACGCTACGTTTACGGGCAATGAAGGAACATATACCTTAACCTGGACCGTTGATGGCTGCTCAAACTCTATCACTGCAAAAATAAAAGAGTGTAATGAAATTAATTTTGACGGTGTTAACGATTATATAGATTTTGGAGCAGATAATTACGATTTATCAAATAGCACTAATAAAAAAGCATTTAGCATAGAAGTTTGGATTAAACCTGAATCTATAAATGGCACTCAAACAATATTCTCTAAACGAGATGCAAATTATTCAGATAACTCGAAAGGCTACGATCTAACAATCGAAAACGGAGAACTTTCTTTTAACTGGAATAACAACGGAACCATAGATTCTTCACCTTATGAACTTCAAACAAATAGATGGCATCATGTAGGTATCACCCATTCTGTATCCGGGGAGTATAAGCTATATGTTGATGGGGTTTTAATTAAATCAACTTCTGGAGGATCGCCTGGAGAAAACACAAGTAGAGCTATTTTAGGTGCAGTAGATCAAACTGAATATGAAATCCCAACCCATTACTTTAATGGATGGATGGAAGAATTAAGAGTTTGGAACGTTGCCCTAACATCAGATCAACTACGCGAAATGATGAATCAAAGAATTACACAGGATGGAACATCGGTTTCTGGAGAAATTCTGGAGTTAAAGATAGATAACCTTAATTGGGAAGACCTAATTGGCTACTATAGAATGGACAATATAGAGTGTAGCAGTATTTATCCTTACAATAATGGCAGCGATGTAGGGTTCTCAGGAAAACTTAGAAACATCACTACTCCTCAGCAAAGATCGGCACCCCTACCCTATGAATCTGATGCAACAGGAGATTGGCATACCCGAAATTCCTGGGATCCAAATTCAACAAAATATTGGACGTTCCCTAACGACGAAGGAATTAATGGTGACCCTATAAATTGGAATATCGCAAGACAAAAACACAACCTAAACTCTAATAATAAGGATATTAAGTTGTTAGCATTATTTTCTGAAACTGGAACAGAGTTAATTATGGAAGGCGTAAATAATAATTCAGGAAATGAATTACGCATTACGCGCTATTTAGACCTATCCGGCTATATTGATCTTAATGGAGAATCACAGTTAGTACAAACTGAAGGAAGTATCCTTGACGGAACAGGAAGTTTAGAACGAGATCAACAGGGTACGGCGAGTAGTTTCAACTATAATTATTGGAGCTCTCCTGTATTGCCCAATAATAACAGTATAACTTACAAAGTAAATCAAATACTTCACGATGGCTCTACTGTTGGCACTAAGGCCTTTAAAAGTATAAACTTTAATTGGCCACACACTCATGCAGATGGTCCTAAAAGCAACCCTATTAAGATAAGTGATTATTGGATTAATGCTTTTAGAGCTAAAAAAGCTAACGAATACAGCCAATGGGAGCAAATTGGAAGTTATACCGCATTAAAACCAGGGGAAGGCTATACAATGAAAGGAACCGAAGATATAAACATCTCAGAGAAAAAACTTCAGAATTACACTTTTAATGGCTTTCCTAATAATGGAATTGTAGAGGTTAGTGAGATTAAAGCTGAACAAAATTACCTTTTAGGAAATCCTTATCCCTCTTCTATAAGCGTAGAAGAATTTATTCTGGATAATATAAAAGATGGAGAAGGCCGAAACGACAAAAACCTATTAAACGGCGCGGTATATTTTTGGGATCATTTTTCCGGTAAAACGCATTATTTGGCTAAATATGTTGGTGGTTATGCTACCCGAAATTTACTGGATGGAGTTCCCGCTATCTCAAACGATTCTAGAATTAATGCCACAGGTGCGCAAGGAAACAAGCGACCTGGAGCTTACATCCCAGTGGCACAAGGATTTTTCGTAAATACAACTCAGGATGCTCAAGCAGGAAGCATAGATAATTTTGACACCGGAAAAATTATATTTAAAAACAGTCAACGCTATTTTAGATCAGAAGAAACAGAAAGTATTTCTGTTTTTATGGAAGAAAAGAACATGACTCAAAAGTCTAAGACAAATCAAAGCAAAAAGACAGATAGCCGCTTTAAAATTAGACTTAAGTTCAACTCTCCAACAGGGTATCATAGAGAAATATCTGTAGGTGCCGATGCAAGAACTAGTCAGGGTTTTGATCTGGGTTTTGACGCCCGTTTACTTGACAGAGGCCCGGAAGATATGTACTGGATGATTGATGAAGGAAGATTTGTAATCCAGGGTGTACCGCACTTTAATCTCGATCAAAGATTACCTTTAGGAATTACTATAGCTGAAGAAAAAGAATTCAGCATAGAATTAGGGGAACTCGAGAATGTGCCCGATATCATTGATATCTACTTACGTGATAATAACGACAGCACCCATTATGATTTAAGAAAAGAAGCTTTTAAAGCTAGCTTACCTGCAGGTGAATACCAGGATTTATATGAAATTGTGTTTCACGATGTAATTTCTACCAGAAAAGATAAAGAACCTGGTGAAGGCCCTATAGATTACTATTACTCTCTAGATAACAGAGAATTTGTAATTAGCAATCCTGAACTTCACAAAATTGAGCACATTAATATTTATAATATTGCTGGCCAACTGGTAGATCAACACTTTGGAATACCCGACCTAAAAGAAATTCATGTTCCGCAGAAAAAATCTTTAAGCTCGGCTGTTTATATCGTAAAAGTTTATACCGATTCCGGAGATTATGCTAAAAAAGTAATTATTAGAAAAGATTAAGGCTTGTACTTTAATGGTAGATAAACCACTTTTTTAGTATTGAAAAAATCTTCTTCAAAATAATCGCGGAGTTCATAAATTTCGGCCTTTGGATAGTCACGAAGTTCAACAGTTAGATCTCCACCTTTTAAGTAAAGAATCCCATTTTTAAGTTCGTGTTGACTTTTTTTAGCGATCTTACCTTTAGTCCAATGCACAAAAGTTGGCATTGCGGCTACTGCTCTACTCACTATAAAATCGTAAGTTCCAGAAATCTCTTCTACCCTTGCGTTTGTAGTTTTTACGTTAGTGAGTTTTAATCCTTCCACAACTTCATTTAACACTTTCATTTTTTTCCCTATAGAATCTACTAAATGAAAATTGGTTTCAGGAAATAAGATTGCCAGTGGAATTCCTGGAAATCCGCCGCCCGTTCCCACATCTAAAATTTCTGCTCCCGGTTTAAACTTCTGAATTTTTGCAATTCCCAGGGAGTGTAGTACATGCCTTAGATAAATTTCATCAATATCTTTACGCGAGACCACGTTAATTTTAAGATTCCAGTCTTTGTACAGTGATTCCAACTGTTCAAATTTTGCATATTGGTCATCGGATAAATCGGGGAAATATTTCTTTATTAATTCCAAAGTTTTCAAATTTTGCACAAAAATACATAATTTGGTGCTGAAATTGCACCGTACATTAATACGGTTTAGATTACATAAT
>Ga0098065_1000249_pt1 | contig 27134 bp, 22 predicted proteins | sample 25_taG_FD_75062 | JGI IMG/M metagenome (GOLD analysis project Ga0098065, IMG submission 75062) | Marine viral communities from Cariaco Basin, Caribbean Sea - 25_WHOI_OMZ | ecosystem: Environmental > Aquatic > Marine > Oceanic | place: Caribbean Sea: Cariaco Basin | collected 2014-11-08 | reverse complement strand
GAAACGTGTTCTAAAGCGATATATGTGGTGATTAGCCCCCCAATAACCAAAAGTACCACCTGTACCACATCTGTCCATGCCACTGCCGATAAACCTCCATACAAAGAGTAAGCTGCAGCAAACAAAGCAAGCCCAATAATACATTCCATAAAAATTGCGCCATCACCGCTACCAATAATCGTATCTAACGCCGTAGCTCCTAAGTAAAGGACAGAAGTAAGATTTACGAAAATAAATAAACAGATCCAGAAAATAGCCAAGATCGTTTTCAGGTTCTTACTGTAACGAACCTCAATAAATTCTGGAATGGTATAAAGTTTCTTTTCAATAAAAATCGGTAAGAAAAATTTACCTACTACAATTAAAGTAATGGCAGCCATCCATTCGTAAGAGGCGATAGCCAAACCTAGCGCAAAACCAGAACCAGACATCCCGATAAATTGCTCTGCAGAAATATTTGCTGCAATTAGTGAAGCACCAATCGCCCACCATGGCAAAGATTTACTGGCCAGGAAATAATCCTCTGAAGTATCTCCTTTCCCACGAGAAACCCATAATCCTACCCCGATTATAAGCAACGCATAGGCAACGAATACTATCACGTCTAATAATTCAAATTCCATATAAAAAAGTTTAGAGTGTATTTTTTAGAAAATCTCAGTATTTGAAAATAAATCGATGTAGCTTCTAATAATTAGAAAAACGCATCGAATCCCAAATGAAATAAAATTTTCACAATATTTTGCTAAAGATATTACTTTTTTAAATTATAAGCGTAAAAAATACGCTTATAGTCAAAATTACTATTTTTTTACACTAAATTTAAAACTCATCCTATTGTAATAAGTGTTCCCAGGTTCCAACACACTGTTGGGAAAATTCCTGAAATTTGGCGCATCCGGGAAGTTTTGCCCTTCAAAACAAATCGAAGGAAATTCAGATATTCTGGTTTGGTAGTTTAAATCATCCGGTAAAGCTTCTGGAGCATATACCACTACCGCAGGTTGATTGGTAGACATATCTAATTTTATTCCTGTTAACGGAGCAAAAAGTTGTGCAGCTAACTCATCACCGTCACTATTAAGTACGAAAGTGTCATCAAGATTTCTATTTCCTATTAAACGATTACTTGCAAAGTCTTTAGCATGTCCCTGCAAATTATTTAAATTTCCGGTAGGTAATTGCTTATCGTTAATTTCTAAAATCTTATCTGCATTAATTTTTAAAAAGTGATCGCTTACGCTACCTTCTCCGTTAAGATTAAAATACGCATGATTGGTTAAGTTAATTACTGTTTTTTTATCGGTTTTTGCTTCGTATTCGATAATCAAGTCGTTTTCCTCATTTAGAGTATACGTAACAAAAACTTCTAAATTACCGGGATAACCTTCTTCATTATGTTTACTAAAGTACCTTAATTTTACAGTAGGGTTTTCTTCATGCTTTTCTTCTACAATCTCCCAGTATTTATACTGGAATCCATGTTCCCCACCGTGCAAATGCACACCATTTTCTTGATAAAGACTAAATTCTTTGCCTTCCAGTTCAAATTTCCCTTCAGAAATCCTTCCGGCATATCTACCTATAGAAGCTCCAAAGCACTGGTTATGGGTTTTATTTAAGGGGCTTGGTAAATCCTGTATTCTTGGTGATACAATTACATTTACCATTTTCTGATTTTTATCGTAAAGTTTAATACTCCCAATAGCTGCACCAAAATTTACGATACTAACCTCTGTACTGGCTTTATTTACCAGCTTCACGGTTTTTAATTCTTTATTATTTTCCAATTTTATATAGTTTATAATAATAAAAAAATCGTCCTAATACAGGACGACTTTAAATCTATTTCTTCTCTTCAATCCAGCGATCAACTTTGGATTCTAAAACATCTAAAGGTAATGCTCCATCCAAAAGAATAACGTCATGAAATTCTTTAATGTCAAAATCTTCTCCTAAAGCAGCTTTAGATTTTTCTCTTAAATCCAGTATTTTCTTCATTCCTATTTTATAAGCGGTGGCCTGGCCTGGCATCACAATATGTCGTTCTACCATCTTAATACAATCACTTTCGGCATTTGGTGTGTTCTTTTTATAAAATTCTATACCTTCTTCCCTGCTCCATTTTTTATGATGAATGCCGGTATCGACGACTAAACGACAGGCTCTCCACAATTCCATCGCCAGACGACCAAAATCAGCATAAGGATCTTTGTAAAACCCTATTTCCTTTGGTAAATATTCACTGTACAATCCCCAACCTTCAATATAAGCACCGTACCCCCCAAATTTTCTGAATTGCGGAATACCCTTTAATTCCTGAGCAATGGCAATTTGCATATGATGTCCCGGGATACCTTCGTGATAAGCCAAAGCCTCTAATTGATAGGTTGGCATGGCTTTCATATCATAAAGATTTACGTAAAATATACCAGGACGGGAACCATCCGGTGCGGGTTGTTGGTAAAATGCCTTTCCTGCACTTTTCTCGCGAAAAGCTTCTACCGCCTTTACTTTAATTTTGGCCTTTGGTTTGGTTAAAAACAGATCGTCAAGTTTGCCCCGCATTTTATCTATAATCGATCTTGCATCAGCTAAATACTTCTTTTTAGCTTCTGGCGTATTCTCGTAATAAAATTGTTCATCATTTCGCATAAAGTCGAAAAAATCCTGTAGCGAACCTTCAAAATTCACTTCCTTTATGATCTTTTCCATTTCTCCCTGAATCCTGGTTACTTCACTAAGACCGTATTCATGGATTTCTTCCGCAGTCATATCTGTGGTTGTGGTACGCTTAAGGGCAAGACTATAAAATTTATCACCTTTCGGGAATTTCCAGGCTCCGTCGTCACTATTAGCTCTTTTTTGTTGACTTTCCAGTATTTCTATCAACGAAAGATACGCCGGTTGCACGTGTTCTACCAAAGCCAACTCTGCCTCTCTTATCAACTTTACTTTCTGATCTTCATCAATTTCAAGTTTATCAACTTTTCCTTTAAAATCCTCTAAAAGCGTACTTGCATTTTCAGACTTTTCAAAAGGTTTTCCTTTAATGATATTACGACAATCATCAAGTACCTTTTCAAAAACAAATCGCGGTGGAATAATTCCATTTTGCTCTCTAATCTTAATTCCGCCAATCACTTGTTTAAAAGCTTTTGTGAAACCTTTTAATCTTGAGATATATGCCTTCGCATCTGCGATAGAATCGATTCTGTGATTATTGATTAAAAAAGCCGGTAAACGGGTATGATATCCAAACATTTGATTTACCGGATAATCATAAAATCGATAATCATAATCTTCAATTTCATTATAGACCTGTCTTTTATACAATCGGTAACTCAGGCTGGTCTCTTCATTTAATGAATTTGGATCGATCTTATCCAGATAATCTTTTCGCTTTCTTGCCTCTTTCAGCTCGTCTGTGTAACGTAAATGAGAAAAATCGTCCCATTTGCCATAGTTCGTTTTTCTACCCAGCTGGGTTTGCATCATGGGCGATTCCTGAACTTCTATTTCGAACTGTTCTTCAAAATATTGATTCAGTTTTTCAGAAGCCTCAGAAATTTCAGCTTCAGAATAGTTTTGTTTCTTCTGGTTTGTGCAGGCGGCAAAAGCCAATACGATCAGAAAAAAGCTTACTTTTCTTAAATTCCTCAGCATTACTTTTTATTTTTTCAGTACCGAAAATTTAATGGCAGAATCTCCAAATACGGTATGTGTTTGTTTCTGAAAATCGTCTTTTTCAGCTTTAAAAATGTTGTCTACATAAGTTTGTGGGTTAAGATCGATTAAAGGAAACCAGGTACTTTGAATCTGGATTTGCATCTTATGGCCCTTTTTAAAGGTATGGTTTACCCCTTGTAATGTAATATTTACATCAGTCTTTTTGTTAGGCTCAAACGGCTCTGGTTTTGAGAAATCATTTCTAAAACGGCCTCGCATCACTTCACTACGAACCATCATGTGATAATTGCTCATCTTTAAATGATCCATCGTTTCAGGATAGTTCTCGGCATCTGGAGGGTATACATCGATCACTTTGACTACCCAATCTGCGGCGCTTCCCGTAGTTGCAACTTTTAGCATTGCTTCAATTTCTCCAACCACACTTAGATCTTCGTCTAAAACTTCGGTTTCATACACCAGTACATCCGGTCTTCTTGCTGCAAACCGCTGGTCGCCGGTCATGTATTCCCGTGGCGTAAATACCGTCTTGATTTCATCGTTATACGATACCGGTTTTGCAGGGTCACTTACAAACTCTTGTTTTGTATCTGTGGGCTGGGTTGTAAGTTCCTGATCATCCCCTAAATAAAAAGTTTTTGTTACGGTGTTTTTTGGAGGCCACTGCCCATAATCTGTCCATTCCCTTTTACCGGTATCATAAATATGTGCCTCGGCCAAGTCTAAGGAGCCTTTACCGTTTTGTTTTAAGAAATGGTTAAAGAACTTTGTTTCGTAATCCTGTTGAAATCTTGTAGAAAGGCTATCCCCAAAATACACATTGCCAACAGACTGCCTCCCGCTTTCCCGAGCCCAGTCACCGTGGCTCCAGGGGCCATACACCAAAATATTATAGGTATTGCTGGATTTTTCAATTTTCCTGTACTCATTAAATGGTCCATATAAATCTTCAGCATCAAATAATCCACCAACAATCATCACCGCAGGTTTTACATCATCTAAATGTTGGATAATCCCTCTGGATTGCCAGAATTCGTCATAATTAGGATGGTCTTTTAACTGTTGCCAGAATTCGTTATCTTCTTTATAATATTCATCTAAAGTACTTAGTGGTGTATGATCTAAGAAGAATTGATACTGATCCTGAGTGCCAAGTTCTGGTAACTCATACCAACTCTCTGTTGTAGGGGCATCCTTTTGATATCCAAAAAGTGCAGTTGCCCTCCAGTAGCTTAAGAGATAAGCACCATTATGATGAAAATCATCGAAAAAGAAATCTGAAATTCCCGCTTGTGGTGAAACCGCTTTTAGAGCTTCATGAGAATCTATTAAAGAATAAACTGAATAGAATCCTGGATAAGAAATTCCCCACATTCCAACGTTTCCATTATTGTTATCTACATTTTTTACCAACCAATCGATAGTATCATAAGTATCGCTGGCTTCATCAAATTGTTCTCCTTTTTTATTGGGAATATAGGCACGCATGTTATCATACGTTCCTTCACTCATCCAACGCCCGCGTACATCCTGATACACGATAATATTTCCCTGTTGCATCAGGTACTGGTTAGGACCAATCATAGAACGCATTTGTCCTTCTCCATAAGGTCTGGAACTATAAGGCGTTCTTTGCATAATAATTGGATACTTTTTTGAGGTATCCTTAGGAGCATAAATTGTAGTGTGCAGTTTAGTACCATCCCGCATGGGAATATCCACTTCAGTTTTGGTGTAATGATCTTTTACGTTGTAATCACTGCCCGATTGAGCAGCAACCTGAAATACTACAAAGAGTAATAACGTATAAAGTAATGATCGCTGGTGTAATTTCATTATTCAGGAATTGTATTTTTAATCCCTAAAGATAGAAATTACACCGCGAATGGTAAAGGATTTTTATTTTTTAGCTAATTCCTCTGTTTTCTGAAGTCCATTTTCCAGCCAGGATATGTATTCTGAAACTTTTGGCGTATAACCAGTTGGCTTGTTTAACAGATTAAAATTACTATCCAAAAGCACGTAAAAAGGTTGCGAATTATTTTTAAAATTTAAGGTTTGGAAAGTCGCCCATTTGTCGCCCACTGTCTTTATTTTCTTAATACTACCGTCCGGGCGTTCGTAATTAAACTGTTTATCTTCTGGTAGCTCTTCTTTATCATCTACATAAAGTGATATTAAAATATAGTCGTTTTTAAGAATATCGTATACTTCGGGGTCGGTCCATACCTGCTCTTCCATTTTACGACAGTTCACACAAGCCCAACCTGTAAAATCAATTATAATTGGTTTTCCCTGCTCTTTGGCTGCTTTTACGCCCTCTTCAAAATCATGATAACTTTCCAGCCCCATGGGACCACTGGTATCTTTATCGTAAAGGCTATAAAACATTGGCGGCGGGAAACCACTTAATAATTTTAAATTAGAATAAGAAGTATTGGTAAGGCCGGGGATTAAATACAACACAAATAGCAAACTTAAAATACCAAGACCAAATCTTGCTTTGCTTATTTTTTGTTTTGGCCCATCATGCGGAAAACGAATTACACCAAAAAGATATAGTGTAAGACCAATGCCTAAAATAATCCATATTCCTAAAAATACCTCTCTTTTTAAAATCCCCCAGTGATCTACTAAATCTGCATTCGATAAAAATTTAAAAGCTAATGCCAGTTCTATAAAACCTAAAACCACTTTTACTGAATTTAACCAGCCACCACTTTTTGGTAAGGAATTTAACCAGTTTGGAAATAAGGCAAATAAAGCGAATGGTAAGGCTAAAGCCAGCCCAAAACCGCCCATTCCTATAGAAAGCAACGTTGCACCACCATCGCTACTTAATGAACCTCCAAGAAGCGATCCTAAAATTGGCCCAGTACAGGAAAAAGAAACTATCGCAAGTGTAACCGCCATAAAGAAAATACCGATAATCCCACCTATACTGCTGGCTTTATCATCAAGTTTATTTCCCCATGAACTGGGTAAAGTGATTTCGTAATACCCGAAAAAAGAAAACGCAAAAACAATAAATATCACAAAGAATATGACATTTAGGGTAACATTGGTTGAGATATTATTTAGCAATTCAGGGTTTACACTATCCAGTAAATGAAAAGGCAAACTTAAAAGCACATATATTAAAAAGATAAAGAAACCGTACAATATGGCATTGGTAACTCCTTTAGAGCGTGTTTGAGCCCCTTTAGTAAAGAAAGATACGGTTAACGGAATCATAGGAAACACACATGGTGTTAATAATGCGATTAAACCACCTACAAAGCCTAAAAAGAAAATACTCAAATAAGAAGATTCCTCTTTTTCTGTTTCGTAGCCTTCCCAGCCCTGTACTTTAATATCTAATTGTTGGGCTAAACTTTGGTCTTCATCTTCAATAGTTAAATCTGTAAATCCCTGAGTTACTTTGTTACTGCCCAGGGAAAGGGTGAAACGTTCGGTTTCTGGCGGTAAACATTGTTTATCATCACAAACCGAATAATACACTTCAACAACAACCTGAGTATCTTCAGGATTAACCACCTTTATTTTCTGAGTAAATTCTGCTTCTTCTTCGAAATACGTAATATTAGCTTCAAAAACCTCATCGTAAACCGGTTCTACTTCGGGTTCTAAGGTTTCCCCAATAAGCTCGTACTCCTCTTCTTCAACATTAAAAGTGAATTGAGTAGGAATTGGAGCGATATCCATTTCTACTTCTTTTTGCGAGTACAAATGCCAGTTACCTTCCAATTCGGCTTTAATTTTGATGATATAAATACTATCATTTTCTTTTTCGAAAGAAGCTTCCCAGTTAACCGGGTTTTCAAATTGACCGCCACCACCAGCCATCGACGGATCGAAAACCTGCGCTTTTAGGGGTAAAATAGCAAAAAGTAATATTGCTAAGGCTATAAATTTATTCATTGATGAAAGGTAATTTTTAATATGGGTTGATTTTCGGATGTTATCGCAAATCGATTATCTGCACGCCAGTTTACAATCCAAACGATTTTATCACCAGAAGTTAATAACCAGGTATTTTCCTTTTGCGGCAAAGATAATTTATTGTCCTTAAAAAAGTCGCTTACTTTCTTACGACCTTTCATCCCAAATGGATGAAAGCTATCGCCTTTCTGCCAACGACGAAGTTTTAAAGGATATTGTAGTTTACTGGCATTTACATAAATAATATTCCGGTTAGTTTCCTGGATGGCTGAAACCTGATGGAAGCTAAACGCGGCATTGGGTAGCATAAAATTCTCCTCATTTTCTGCAATATCATAGGTTTCTTTTATGCGAGACTGATCGATTTTAGTTAAATACAGCTCATCCCGGTCTTTTACGAGTCGATGCGTATTAGAAAATACCATTTTGCCAGATTGCGCCTCCAGTAAATTATAGACATCATTCCACTCGGTAAATCCAAATGTTTTTAGAAGTTGATATAAAACGGCCTTGGCATGTGGCAAACGCTGAAGAAAAAGCACATCGAAAGAATAGCCAAAATCTACCTTTTTAACCGCTTTTTTATAAATCAGCTCGGTATAATCCTCAACAAGATCTAATTGCTGGCGTAAGTATTCCTGGGTGTTTTTAAAACCTTCTAAAAATTGAGGATTCATTTCTTCCAATATTGGAATAACCTGATGCCTTATTTTATTCCGAAGATATTTTGTAGAAGCATTACTGCTATCTTCCCGCCATAAAATCTGGTGATCACGGGCATAATTTTCAATTTCCTGCCGGCTAAATTTTAATAATGGACGTAAAATCTTATCATTCTCAGCTTTGATACCCGCTAATCCTTCAGGTCCTGTACTTCTCACAAAATTAATCAGAAAAGTCTCTAAAGAATCGTTAGCATGATGTGCTACCAGAATATAATCGGCATTTTCAGCGATTCGTAATTCTTCAAACCAGTGATACCGCAATTCTCTCGCTGCCATTTGTATAGAAAGCTTATGCTCCTCAGCAAAAGAAATGGTATTAAAATGTTGAATATGGACTTTTACCTCTAGATTTTGTGCCGCTCGCACTACAAACTCTTCATCACCATCGCTTTCATTGTCTCTTAGATTAAAGTTACAATGCGCTATAGCAAAATCTAGTTTTACCTTTTTACAAAGATGCATTAAAACCATACTATCTACACCACCACTTACTGCAAGGATCAATTTGGCATTCACCAAATTTGGGAAGTCCGATTTTATATGATCTTTAAATGCTTTTTCCATAAAAACCAAAGATACAAAATTCGATAAGCTGAATTTTTAAAGTTTCCTGTTTTTAAACTTAAAATTGGCTTAGAGATTCCAACACCTGTCTCATCGCTTTGGCTTTTACCATACATTCTTCATATTCCTTTTCTGGTTTAGATTGTGCGGTAATGGCTCCCCCAACCGAAAAGGAGGCATAGTTATTTTCTGAATTATAGAGTATGCTTCGAATAACCACGTTAAAGTCAAAATCGGCTTCTGGAGTAAAATAACCAATTGCTCCACTATAAAGTCCGCGTTTGCTTTCTTCAAGTTCCTCAATAATTTTCATTGCTGAAATTTTTGGAGCACCGGTCATGCTGCCCATCGGAAAAGTACTTTGTAGTACATCGACTGCTGATACCTCCTCCTGAAGTTCTGCCGAAATTGTTGAAATCAACTGATGGACCTGCTTAAAAGAATAGACTTCGCATAATTCTTCTACTCTTACGCTTCCTTTTTTTGCCGTGCGCGAAAGATCGTTTCGAACCAAATCGGCGATCATGATATTTTCTGATCGTTCCTTTAAATCTTCGGTAAGCTTTTGGGCATTTTCAACATCTATTTGTGGATCACTATTCCGGGCTGCAGTTCCTTTAATAGGCTGCGAAATAAGCCTATTTCCATTCTTCTGCATATAACGCTCTGGTGAAGCACACATAGCATGGTAATTTTCCATCTTTAAAAAACTGGCAAAAGGTGGATTGGAAATGCTGTTAAGTTGATTAAACGCCTGTATAGGGTCTAGCGCTACATTTTCAATATAGAATTCCTGGCAAAAGTTGGCTTCATAAATATCTCCGCGATGAATGTGCCTTATCATATTTTCAACTTTCCTCAAATATTCTTCTTTGGAAAGTCTTGAATATATAGCAGACTTTTGAGGTCTTTCAGGTGTTTTTTCAGGAAATATAATATCACTTATTTCAGTAAAATCTAAATCAATTTCATCATCAACCACTCTAAGGTATTGTACTTCAAGTTGATTTCCTTTAAGCAAAAACAATTTTTGAGGCTGAAAAAAATAAAGCTCTGGAAATAAAAGTCCGTCATGATTTTTACTTTTTAAATTTTCAGTATCATTTTTCAGGTCATAGGATAAATACCCAAAAATCCAATCGGCCGTAGTCTGCTGATATTCCTTTAATTTTTTAAACGCTTCTACAGTATCGGTTTTGATGGCCGTAAAAGCTTCTATCGCTAGAATTGCATCGTATTGACGATATTTATCTGGATAATCATTGCTATCCAGCCAAACCACTTCTCTAAATCCAGAAGCCCAGCTTAGCAATTTTTGCTTAAATAAAGCTACATCAGAAAGTTCAAAAATCTTGGTACTGCGCACGCTAATTAAATTTGTTGCGCAAAAGTATTTATTTTTGACTGAACTTCTTCTTCAAGTTGTGTATTGATAATTTCTCCATTTTCAAAATTATCATAAAAATTAGGAAAGCTAATAGTAGCTACCACTTCGCCACCAAATATACCAAAAGCTGTTTTTGCGTAAGCCATCGCACTTGCTGCTCCACTACCTCCTGGCGAAGCTGCTACCAAAATGATTTTTTTTCCGGTTAAAAAACCACGATGGTGTCGAGAAACCCAATCAATTAAGTTTTTAAATACGGCAGATAAACTACCGTTATGCTCGTTAATCGCAATAATTAAAGCATCTCTCTTTTCGATTTCATTAGCAAAATCCTTGGCGCGCTGCGGTATTCCCTGTTCCTTTTCTAAATCTTCACCATAAAATGGCAACTCAAAATCGCGAATATCGATTTGCGTTGTTTCAAAATCTGTTGAAAATCTATCTAATATATTACGAACAAGTTGCGAATTGATAGATTTACTACTATTGGAACCTGCGAAGCCTAAAATACGTTTCATTATATTGTAATTTTTAATGATGCCGCAAAGGTAGCATTAAAAACAGGCTTTTCGTATTACTTCAAAAAGAAACAATATACAGCTAACATAAGAATTTTTTATGTTCTTAAATATAGTTTAAACAAAAAGAGGCTTTATATTTACTCGATAATCGAGATTAAACATTCCGGCGTCACTATAGCTATCGTGATCAGGATGCCTCGGATAAAAAATAATTTCCTGATAAACGACTCGTGGATTGCCATACAGTAGTTTATCTGTAAAAACTAACCATAAAATCATGTATATACTCAAAAACGATCACTTACAAATCGGGATTCAACATAATGGAGCCGAATTATGTAGTATTAAAAACCTGCAAAACAATAAAGAATACATGTGGCAGGCTGACCCTGAAATTTGGGGCAGCCATGCACCAAACTTATTCCCTGTAATTGGAGCCTTAAAAGGCGGAAAGATCAAATATGAAGGGCAATATTACGATATGCCCAGACATGGGTTTATTAGGCATAACGAAAATCTGGAAGTGAAAAATCAAACGGAAACCTCAATTACTTTCAGCATAAAAAGCAATGAGGAGTTACGTAAAATCTATCCTTTTGAGTTTGAATTTAATCTTTGTTTCACTTTAAAAGACAAATCGATACAAGTGAATCATCTGGTTAAAAACCTGGATGCGAAACCTATTTATTTTCAGATTGGCGGGCATCCGGCATTTAATGCACCGCTTTTTGATGGAGAGAAATATGAAGATTACTATTTGGAATTCGATCAAAACCTGAATTTAGAAACTTTTCTTTTAGGGGAAAGCGGACTGGTAAGCGAGAATACTAAAATGATGATTGAAAACAGTGATAAAATTCAGCTTACCAAAGACCTTTTTAATAATGATGCTTTAATTTTTAAAAACATTGTTTCAAAACACGTTAGCTTAAAAAGTAAAAAACATGGATCGATTTTAAGTGTTTCGTACAAGGATTTTAAAAACCTTGGCATTTGGGCCAAGCCCGGTGCACCTTATGTGTGCATTGAACCATGGTTGGGGATTGCAGATGTAGAAAGCACCGATCAAAACTTTAAAACCAAAGAAGGTATTATTGCTTTAGAAAAAGAAAAAGAGTATAGCGCAACTTATACTATAACTATCGATTAGTTTTCAAATGAGGTATCCCTGGGTTTTGATCATCAAACAAATTCCTGATTTCAGAGTAATTCTTTGAGCATCATAGCCTACCTTTGCAAAAAATTAAACTGCCTGTTGTGAGTTTTCAAGATCTTAATTTAAATACACCTTTACGCAATGCCCTGGAAGAAATGGGCATCCAAAAACCAACTCCAATCCAGGAGCAGGCATTTGCACCGGTTATGTCTGGGAGAGATGTTGTTGGAATAGCGCAAACCGGTACCGGTAAAACTTATGCTTATTTACTACCATTGCTTAGAATGCTTAAATTTTCTAAGCAAAAAAATCCACGAATTTTAATCATGGTACCCACTCGTGAACTGGTGGTACAGGTTGTTGAAGAGATCGATAAACTAGCAAAATATATTAATTTACGAGTTGCAGGGATTTATGGTGGTGTAAATATTAATACACAGCAACAGGAGTTACAACGTGGTTTAGATATTGTAGTTGCCACCCCACGGCGACTTTATGATCTTGTCTTACGACGAGCAGTTCAGCTAAAATCGATTCAGAAATTCGTGATCGATGAAGTAGATGTAATGCTGGATCTTGGTTTTAAATTTCAGGTGAATAATATCATAGAACTGCTGCCACCCAACAGGCAAAGCATTATGTTCTCTGCCACGATGACTGAAACGGTAGAGGAAATGATCAATGAAAATTTTAACGCTCCAGAGAAAATTTCGATCGCGGTTAGTGGTACTCCACTAGATAATATCCAACAACAAGGGTATATTTTGCCCAATTTCAATACAAAAGCTAATCTTTTAAAGCATCTCTTTAGTGATAAAGAAATCTTTAAAAAGGTACTTATTTTCATTTCTGACAAACGAATTGCCGATCGATTGTTTGATAGTCTAGGACAAAAATTCCCTGGAGAAGTTAGTTTGGTACACACGGGAAAAAGCCAGAACTACCGATTAAAAAATGTAGAAGATTTTGATAAAGGCTTAACCCGAATAATGATCGCTACCGATGTAATGGCGCGTGGTTTGGATCTTGATGCCGTTTCTCACGTGATCAATTTCGATACGCCTAATTATCCTGAAAATTATATGCACAGGATAGGACGAACGGGACGTGCCGAGAAAAAAGGAAATTCGATACTTTTTACTACTGAAAAGGAGCTGGAATACTTAAAGGCGATCGAAGAATTAATGAAAATGGAGGTTCCTAAAATAGAGATTCCTGCGGCAGTAAAAATTTCTAAAGAATTAATTCCTGAAGAACGCCCAAGAGCCATCGAAATTAATAATCCTAGCAAAGCAACCGATGAAGCTGGTCCTGCTTTTCACGAGAAAAAAGAAAAGAACAAAAAAGTAAATCTTGGAGGTTCTTATCGGAGAGAAATTGCCAAAAAATACAAAAAACCAAAAACGCGAGGGGATAAAAATGCTAATCGCCGGCGTAAAAAATGATAATCAAAAAGGAGCAAATTTGCTCCTTTTTTTATACCATCTTAAGTTTAAACTTTAGCTTCTGTTCGTTTTCTTTGCCGCTTTCGCTGCTCTCTTTTCCTTTAAGCTTAAAACCGGTTCTTTTTTAGCCGAATTTTTAGCTGGTGACTTTTCTTTTGCCATAATTAATAAGAATTAGGATTAACCTATTAAAGATAGTAAATCTTCGAATACAAAAAACAAATTTACAAGATTCGAAATGCTAAAAATTGATAGGAATTTTTAGTAAAACTGAGTAAGACTTTTTTGTTGTGATAACTTCTAAACCATACGCCTCTCCATAAATATACTTTAGGCGTTTCTGTATATTTTCAAGGCCAATTCCAGAATTTTGGTCTAAAATTTCCTTACGTGCTGGCACCGAATTCTTCAGTAAAAACAGCAATTGATCTTCGATAATTTCGAGCTTCCATTTTATATTCAGAATTCCTTCAGCAGATTTTCCATGTTTAAATGAATTTTCCAGGAATGGTAGAAAAAGCATAGGTGGAATTTCAATATCCGTTGAAAATTCAGCAATACTTATTTCAGCAATTAACCGGTTACCAAAACGAAGATTCTCTAACTCAATATAGTCTTTTAGGTGTTGTATCTCTCGATGTAATGGCACCTTATTTTTATTGGTTTCATATAAAATATAATCCAGTAAATCGGCCAGTTTTAAGATCATTCCCGGTGCCGAATCTTTTTTGGTGAGCGCCAAACCATAAATCGTATTTAGGGTATTGAATAAGAAATGAGGATGAATTTGCATTTTTAAATACTGTAATTCCTGAATTTTAAGCTGTAATTCATTCTCTAATAAAGTATTTTTTAATTCTTCATTTTTGTTCAAGGTTTTAAAATAAGATTTGGTTAGGCTTAAACTACAGCCGAAAGCAATGACCAAATACACCGCAAAAAATATAAAGGTTAATCCTTTAGAAACAGGATAACTTCCCTCCCACTCCAAGCCTACACTAAGTAGATAGCCATAAAATGCAGAAAAAATGATTAATGAAGCCGAAATAACAAGAGCATAAAATGAATAAAGACCAAATAAAAAATATTTTCTCCTGTAAAGGTAATTAGGCATTAAAGTATACGAAAAAGTATAGGTAGTGCCGATAGTTACCGGCATTAACGCAAGAGAAAATTGTGCAGATAACCACAAATCTGAATCCTCTATCGCAAAAAAAAACATATAAAAGAAAAGTACGGCATTCCAATACAGGCTATGGAATATGACCTTCTTTAAAATATTTAAAATCAAGCGTAGTGACATAAAATTACAAATATGCTAAGCCTATTTATGTTTTTTGAACTTTTGCGACGAACAACAAAAAATGAGCAGTTTTCTACAAGTTTAGTGATAATTCCTCCTTAACCTCTATCTTTAATGTAGAAAACCAGTATAATCGTGTCATTTATCGCAAAGTGAGTTTTTGAAGCTAAAAGGCTGCTAAGTTTGCTGCATCAATTCTTAAATTTAATATTATGAACTTTGTATTACTTTATCAAAACCCTGGATTTTTTAGTCAATTAGCCGATAGAATTAACGAAGGCGGTCCTTTTGCCATGTGGACCATCCTAATTTGCTTTTTAACTACTATTGGTTTAATCATCTTTGCATCTTTAAAATTATCACAGGATCATCTTTTCAAAAAAACGCTCAGTTTGATTCATCATGTAGGTTTATTTGCTTTGGTAAGCGGATTACTTTTTCAATTTGTTGGTTTAATACAAATGTTTGACGCGATCGAATCCTGGGGAAATGTATCTACTGAGTTATTAGCAGGAGGACTAAAAGTTACCTTACTCACCATCATTTTTGGTACCTTTACATTTCTTATTGGGAGATTGGGGATCATTATTTTAACTGCTATAAAAAAGTAATAGTCCGTTGCTGAGAATCGGTAATTTAAACAATATTAATTCTGAATAAATGCCCGCATCCATTAATTGTATTCTTGTAGATGATGAGCCCGTTGCGCTGGATATTATGGAAAATCATCTTTCTAAAATTGAAGGCATTCATGTCTTAGAAAGATGTAGCAATGCAACTGAAGCATTTAATATAATTAGTAAAGAAAATGTTCACCTTATCTTTTTGGATATCAACATGCCGGGAATTTCAGGGATTTCTTTTGCGAAATCGATCAATAAGAACCTTCAGATTATATTCGTCACGGCTTACCGGGAATATGCTATAGATGGTTTTGATTTGCATGCAGCCGACTATTTATTAAAACCTGTTTCTTTTGATCGTTTGTTAGATGCGATTAATAATTACCGGAAAAATCATTCAGAAAAGGAAATTACCAAAATCGCTGAAAAGGAAGCGGAATTTATTTTTGTAAAAATAGATCGTCAAATGGTGAAAATCGACTTTGAGGAGTTGCTTTATATCGAGAGTTATGCTGATTATTTAAAAATCCATCTACTCACTGATACGAAGATCACCAGAGAAACCATTAGTGCTATTGAAGAGAAATTACCAAAATCTAAATTTCTAAGAACACATAGATCGTTTATCGTTTCGATCACTAAAATTGAATCGTATACGAATGAACAGGTAATACTAAGACAAAAATCGATCCCCATAAGCCGAAGTTTTAAAGAACAGGTCCTGGAAAAATTAGCTGAATTTCATTAAAAAATCACTCTTTAAAACCTCCAAAACTTTATTCTAATACATCCCATATTCCCTTTTGAATTTTACTCAGTTTCACAGGCTTTTAATTTACTTCCTAAATCAATTTAAAAACCTGGGTGGTTTAAACCCTCAATGAGAGATTAAAAAACCGAAATCTTATAATTTCTGAGTTAGTTTAGAATGAAAAAGACAGCCAAATGGCTGTCTTTTAGGTGATATCTTTATGAATTATAAGTGTGCTCTAACATGCCTGTTAACAGGTATACTTTTTGGCATTTCAGGTTTATTTACATTTATAGGCCAGGTACCGTCTGCATTTGCACATTGATCGTATTCTGTGATAACGGTACAGTCGTTACAATTACCAAAACGTACCGAATTATCAAATTCTACACTGTTCCATCTACCAAACATCCCATAAGAATTATTATCGTTTACACTACCGGGGGTAGTGGTAACGAAATTTAGATTTCCTCTGGCCCATCCCGACTGATTGGACTGTGTGCCAGGCCATTTAAAACGACCATAATTTTTAGAATCCGAATGTTCGGGCTGTTCTTTAGATTCTGGACCAGCAAATCGAATATTCGTATTAGGAGCCTCAGAAAATGTTATTTCTCCTTCATTATAGATAAGAGAATTAGGATCCATACTAATCTGTTTTAAACTGATCACACTATAATTATGAATTCTACCAGTAGATGAAAAAGCTACAGAGCTGTTTGGGATGATCATATTTCCCGTATTAATGATTAATCCGCTTAGATTAAATCCCCAGTTACCGTTCATTTTAAACGTTCCACAATTGGAAAACACACTATTTTCAGTATTATCATAATTTTGAGACATCGACATGGTACCCGCATTTTGCATATGCAATGTTGGATCTGTAGAATAAACTCCTTTACAGTTTAAAGCCCCATAATTATAAAAAGTATTCGTCCCAGCAGAATTACTGAAATATAAATTTCCATTCATATCGATGGTTCCGTAATTATCCAATCTTAATGCTGAGCGTGAATCACGTGTATTAATTTCGCCATCAATCGTCATCGTACCGTGATTTTCTACAGTATTCTCTTTGCCATCATTATTTAGATTTAAATTTCCAAATTTATAGTTTCCGCCTTCCTCAATTAAAAGATGAAAATTATTTCCATTCATCTGGATATCCTGAGCATCTCCGCCTAAGCCTCTTATATTTCCACGTTCAAATACGTGAATATTGAAACTAACCGGAAATGTATTAGGTACAATGAAATTTCCATATACGTTCACCTTTACCCTACTCGCAGCATTACCATTAATGGTATTATCTATTCTCAGCGTCGATCCCGAAGGAATGCAGATAGTAGTGTTATCCTGAAAAGTCACATTATATCGTATTGTTATATCTCCTTGTATACAATAAGTTCTATTCGATCTAAAGGTAAATCCTCCATTCCAAATACTTGAGGAAATGGTCTCCTCACAATTACATTGAGCCATAACTGAATATGCTGAAAATAACATCAGTATTAAACTGAAAAGATTTTTCATTTTTTCTGAAATTATTTTACAACCAACACTACGTTTATAAAAGAACAGGGGGTAGCACTACCTATCACATCATAGGTAAGAACACCATTACTATTGATGGAAAGATTCGATAAAACTGAAGTATCATAGGCGGTTACATAATACTCCAAATCTGAAGCAGATTTAAAATAAGGAATTCCTGAAGCCCCCGGGCTTGATACTACTGGAGAAGAAAATTGATCTTTATAAGATTGGTAAAGGTTTACCGTTCTTCCGGTACCTTTAGTAGAAGTATCAATATTTAAACTTGGTAAATAAAAGAACCGCACAACGTTTCCTGAAATACAAACCCAATCTGGAGAAGATGGTGTTCCTACTTGTTGACTTAGGCATTTTCTTGTAGTATCGTAAACCAATAAACCAGTAGCAGGGTTTGTAATTGCTGTTCTTTGTGCAGCAGTCATCCGGGGAATCAAAGCTCCCTTAGACGTACTGTTCACATCTAATATCGAAGTTTGATTTGGCGTATTGGTACCAACTCCCACTCTATTTGATGAACTACTAGAATTGCCTAAAATTATTGAGTTATCCTGGGTAGCATTAGCCTGATAACCAATGGCTGTAGCATTACTCCCGCTGCTCTTTGCTCCTACTCCTAAAGATATCCCGTTAGCGCCATTTGCATTAGCATCGCGGCCAATAGCTACAGTATTCGAATTTTCAGAACGAGAACTACGACCTATTGCATAAGCATCCTTCCCTGAAGCGATGGCATCCCATCCTATGGAAACTGCGTTATCTCCCGTTGAATTCGAGACATATCCAAATGCAATACTATTTGAAGTCGCCGCATTGGCTTGATCTCCAATAGCAATAGCATTACGGTTTGCCGCAGTAGCATTCAATCCAAAACTTATGTTATTGCTGGTTCCAAAAGAGGCAATTTTATTATCTGCCACTCTAAAATTTAGAGGTCTGCTATCTGTAGTACCCAAAAAGTTATCGTCTGTCGTGTTCTTGTTACCACTCGTATTCCAGGCATTTACTGTTTCTGAAATCCGATTCCATTTATCGTTTGCCCAGAAATAAAATCCTGGGGTTACATCATTCTGCGTGTTTATATTGTAAACAAGCAATCCATTTGCAGGTTTCGATACCGGAGTACTATAATTTATTCCTTTTAATTCTAGACGAGGAATTAATAATCCTGCATTTTTACTCTTTATATCTAAAATAGAAGAGGCATCTGGAGAATCTGTTCCTATACCCACCTGGGCAATACCGGAAGTAAAATTGATTAAAATGAAAAATAGGGCAGAAAAGGCCCTATTAGGTGTAATTATTTTCATTGAAGTAGGTTAAATCTGACGCAAGAGTACTTCAAAGAAATTTAATGAAAAAATAAAACCGACAAGTGTCACCAGAAAGTCGTTAAACGATTAACCTTACTTTTTTTTAGTGATTTTTTTAACTATTGTTCAATAAAAAAGCCCTGTTAAACTCTTAACAGGGCTTTTTTATTGAACAATTATAATACTACACGTGTATTGCACGATTATCTGTCGCGGCCAACGCAGCTTCTTTTACAGCTTCAGCGTAAGTTGGATGCGCGTGGCTCATCCGTGCGATATCCTCTGCAGAGGCTCTAAACTCCATCGCGGTGACGGCTTCAGCAATAAGATCTGCCGTACGGGCGCCAATCATATGAACACCAAGTACTTCATCCGTTTTTTCATCCGCAAGGATTTTGATCATTCCATCAATATCTCCACTTGCTCTTGAACGACCTAAAGCCCGCATTGGGAATTTGCCTTCTTTATATTTTACTCCTTCTTCTTTTAATTGCTCTTCAGTTTTACCTACAGAGGCTACTTCTGGCCAGGTATACACCACTCCAGGAATAAGATTGTAATTTATATGCGGTTTTTGCCCGGCAATAACTTCAGCAACAAAGCTACCTTCTTCTTCAGCTTTATGTGCCAGCATTACGCCTTTTACCACATCCCCAATAGCATAAATATTTTCGACATTTGTTTGTAAATGATCGTTTACTGCAATACGACCTTTATCATCAATCTCTACTCCGGCGGCATCGGCATTCAAACCATCTGTATAAGGACGTCTTCCTACTGAAACCAAACAGTAGTCTCCTTTAAGTTCTACTTCTTTATCTTTTTTATCATCTGCTTTTACAACAATTTCATCTCCGTTACGCTCAACAGATTTTACTTTGGTGCTTGTATAGAACTTTACTCCTTGTTTTTTTAAAACCTTAGTAAGTTCCTTAGACAGGGCACTATCCATCGTTGGGATAATTCTATCCATATACTCCACTACAGAAACATCTGCACCAAGTCGCTTATACACCTGGCCTAACTCAAGACCAATTACACCACCACCGATAATGATTAAATGCTTAGGAATTTCTTCTAACTTTAAAGCTTCAGTTGAGGTGATTACCCGCTCTTTATCTAACTCTATAAACGGAAGATTTGCCGGTTTACTTCCCGTAGCTATAATGGTTTTTTTAGCTTCTATGGTTTCGGTTTCACCGTCATTTTTCTCAATATTGATATGAGTTTTATCTTTAAAGGAACCAATTCCTTCAAAAACATCAATTTTATTCTTATCCATTAAGAATTTAACCCCATCACAGGTTTGACTAACCACAGAGGCTTTACGATCCATCATCTTTTCAAGATTCACTTTCACTTCTCCTGAGATTTCGATTCCGTGATCCTCAAAATGCTTTACCGCATCGTGATAATGATGTGAAGAATCCAAAAGGGCTTTACTAGGGATACAACCTACGTTTAAACAAGTCCCACCAAGAGTGGAATATTTTTCTATGATTGCAGTTTTCATTCCCAGTTGTGCGCAGCGTATGGCTGCCACGTATCCACCTGGGCCAGAACCTATAACTGCAACATCATATGTACTCATAACAATAAGTTTTTTATGTTGATTTAATAACAATACTTACAAAAGTACGACTATTCTCTAAACCACCAATGCCTCCTAATCGCCTTTCTAAACTTTTAAGAAAACTGAAACTTCAATCGATATTGTTCGTAATTTTTTCGTATTATTTAGATTTTACCATACTATTCGATTTAAAATCACAGCCAGAAAGCTAAACCTTGCATACTTTTATCTAAAATCGTAACATTACAATCGAAAATTTAATCTAAGCTAAACTTTTATAATTTCTAAAAACATCTTCGGACTACCGAATCATAGCTTTTAGATATAAAACCGCTAAAACTGAATGGAAAACCATACGCCCCACGCTGAAGAAAACGTCAACAAAAAAGAGCTAAGTATTTGGGCTGCATTAATACCCGTATTTGCGCTTATCATCATGCTTGGATTTAATGTTCTCGTGGTATATGGAGATGAGGCTTTAAGTGGTTCTAATCAATTTATTTTGCTTTTGGGGGGCGCTGTAGCGGCGATTGTAGGGTACTTTAATAAGGTAAAGTTTGATAGCATGATCGACGAAGTAGCTAAAAACATCCAAAGTACGGCAGGAGCAATTTTAATCTTATTAATGGTTGGGGCTTTAGCAGGTACCTGGCTTATCAGTGGAATTATTCCGACTATGATTTATTACGGGTTGCAAATTCTAAATCCTACTATATTCCTTGCTGCTACGGTAATTATCTGTTCTGTGATTTCTGTAGCTACAGGCAGTAGCTGGACCACTTCAGCAACCGTAGGTATTGCTCTTGTAGGAATTGCTGATGCTCTGGGTATCCCGTTAGGAATGACGGCCGGTGCCATTCTCTCCGGAGCTTATTTTGGTGATAAAATGTCTCCATTGAGTGATACCACCAATCTTGCACCTGCGATGGCAGGAACAGATCTTTTTACTCATATTAGATATATGGCAATTACCACTGTACCGACAATCGTTGTCACATTGATCATCTTTGTGATTATTGGTCTTAATTTAGATACCACTGGTTCTACAGATACTTCCGCCATTTTAAATGCCATAGATGCATCATTCAATATCACACCTTGGTTGTTTGTAGTGCCTGCCCTGGTAATTTTTCTAATTGTTAGAAAAACCTCGCCATTAATCGCTTTATTAGTTGGCACTCTTTTAGGAGCTGTAGCCGCTTTAATTTTTCAACCAAACATCGTACTCGAAATTAGCGGAAGCGATGAACTTACCTTTGTTAGCGCTTACCGCGGAATTATGGATGCCATAACAGTAGACACTGCTATAGAAACACAGTCTGCCGCTTTAAACGATCTTTTTGCTTCTAGCGGAATGGCAGGAATGCTGGGAACTATCTGGTTAATTATATGTGCTATGGTTTTTGGCGGGATCATGGATGCCATTGGGGCTTTAGCCAGAATAAGCAAAGCCCTGCTAAACCTCTTTGATAGTGTATTTGGACTTTTTGCCAGTACAGTGATAAGCTGTCTCGCTCTTAACGTTACAGCATCAGACCAATACCTGGCCATAGTGGTTCCCGGAAAAATGTTTGCCAAAGCCTATAAAGATAAGGGCCTTGCTCCAGAAAACCTGAGTAGAACCTTAGAAGATTCTGGTACGGTTACTTCAGTACTCATCCCATGGAATACTTGTGGTGCTTATCATAGCGGAGTGCTGGGCGTTCCGGTACTTTCTTATGTTGGCTATTGCTTTTTCAATTATTTGAGTCCGTTTATGACTTTATTATTTGCTGCTTTCCGGATAAAAATTAAGGAACTGGGGTCTCCCGAGACACGTACCGCATAGTTTTTAAACGAAAATAGAAGAACCCTATAGCGTTATTCTTTCGCAATAGTCAAATTCTATCACAGTATAAAAATTAAGAATTTAATTCCTGTGGTGACTCTGCTCTCTTGGGTTATATTTGCACTAGAATTAAGAAAAGAAAGTAGAACCCAAAAACAACAACATATGTCTATTGTAGGTAAAAAATTTCCAAATCTAAGTGTTAACGCAATGAACGATTTAGGAGATACATTCAAATTAAATGTATTAGAAGAAGCTCAAAAAAACAATAAGAAAGTATTATTATTTTGGTACCCAAAAGATTTTACTTTTGTTTGCCCAACTGAATTACATGCTTTCCAAGCTGCATTAGAAGAGTTTGAAAAAAGAAATGTAATGGTAATTGGTGCATCTTGTGACACTCCTGAAGTTCACTTTGCATGGCTAAATACTCCGAAAGATGATGGAGGTATCGAAGGAGTTACATACCCAATATTAGCAGATTCTAACCGTAATTTAAGTTCTCGTTTAGGAATTCTTGATATTACTGGAGAATCTTACGATGAAGAAACCGGAGATATCACTCTAGAAGGTGACAATGTTACTTATAGGGCAACTTACCTTATCGACGAAGAAGGAACTGTATTCCACGAAGGCGTGAATCATATGCCATTAGGCCGTAATGTACAGGAATTCTTAAGATTGATTGACGCTTATACACATGTACAAAAAAACGGTGAGGTTTGTCCTGCAAACTGGGAAGAAGGTAAAGATGCAATGAAAGCCGATAGAAAAGGCGTTGCTGATTACCTTAGCTTAAACTAAAAAGTTTTAAAGCCTAGTAAGCTCAAGTTTTTGAGATGAGCTGATAAACTTTAAAAAAATTATCCTCGGGATTTTATCCCGAGGAATTCATACCCTAACAGGGGAAAAAATTGCTATGATGAAGACATTAGATCAAGATAATTTAAATGAAATTGTTTCCAGTAACGAAACTGTAGTGGTACAGTATATGGCTGGCTGGTGTGGTAACTGCCGACTTATGAAACCTAAATTTAAAAAATTGTCGGGTGAAAATGAGAACGTAGAATTTATTTTAGTCGATGCGGAGAAGTATCCGGAGAGTAGAAAACTGGCTAATGTAAATAACCTACCAACCTTTGCCACGTTTAAAAATGGAGAATTTGTAAATCAGGTTCAAACAAATAAGTTTGACGTTCTAAAAGACTTAGTAAATGAAGTTACCAGTAATTAAACACCTGCAAAAAAATAACGAAGCAGATAAGCTTCAGGCAACTGTAGATGTTCTGGAAAGCTTTACCGAGCACAGATCGGTTTCTGAGGAAGAAATGGACGTTATTGGTGAATTAATCACTAATATTTGTGGTGCTATAGAAGTTCATAGAATGGTAAGCGAAGAAGGAATGAAAAATACAGATGCCGCCAATGCTTTTGTGAAAAAAGTTTTAGGATCAATAGATCAGTAAAATTTTACTATAGAAAAGATGAAAATCGGGTTAATTGTTAATTCAATGAACCCGATTTTTGTTTTAAGATAATTTTAGTATCACTCCATCCCAAATAGTCTAAATTTAGCTGGACTAATTCTTAACCAAATTTATTGCTATGTCTGAAATATCGTTTAAAGGCGAAAGAGTGATTACTTACGGAGATCTGCCTGCGATTGGTGAAAAAGCACCACATTTTGATCTTATAAAAACCGACCTGTCTAAAGCCAAACTAGAAGATTTTAAAGGAAAAAGAGTTATCCTTAATATTTTCCCGAGTATTGATACCGGAGTTTGTGCAACATCCGTACGAAATTTTAACGAGAGGGCTACCGAATTAGATAATACGGTAGTACTTTGCATCTCGAGAGATTTACCATTCGCACAAAAAAGGTTCGTAAATGATGAAGGTTTAAAAAATGTTATTAACTTGTCTGACTTTAAAGAACGTGAGTTTGGGAAAGACTACGGTGTTGAAATGATCACCGGTCCCCTTGAAGGTTTACTTTCACGGGTAGTAATCGTTCTGGATGAAAATTTAAATGTTATCCATACTCAGCAAGTGCCGGATATCGCTGAAGAACCAAATTATCTTGCTGCGTTAAAAACGCTTTTATAAAATGAAAGATAGTTTCCTTGGGAAACGTATTCGTGGTGGTGGCTATGCCTTAAAAGGCGCTTGGCTGCTTATAAAAAATGAACCCAGCATACAGGTACAATTTGCCATTTCTTTGGTTGTCACTGTTGCCGGGTTTTACTTTAATATTACAAAAACCGAATGGATGTTTCAGTGCATCGCTGTTGGAATGGTGATGAGTGCCGAAGGACTAAATACAGCTATAGAAGCCATTGCTGATTTTGTCCATCCAGATTTTCATCAAAAAATAGGTCATATAAAAGATGTTGCCGCAGGTGCCGTTTGTATTGCGGCTTTTATAGCCATTATTATCGGATGCATTATTTACATCCCATACATTCAGGCTTTATAAAATTTTCAGGTTAAAATTATGGTATTCTAAAATAATTTTAACACTGGCTAATTTTAAAAAATCCTTCAATTCAGCAATTTTTCTATAAAAAAGCTTGCGATAAATTTAATCACCCAGCATCTTAACTATCGGGAAAATAAAGCCTCCTTTTCAGCGTTTTTCTTTAAAAAAGACCCATTTTAAAATTGAATTTTATTTTCTTTATTTTAGAAGGGGCTAATTTGTATTTTTGCCGAAAATTCCGAAAAACCACGCATGGCCAAAAAGAAAACCAGAACTAAGAAAACCGCTAAAAATTCAAAGAAATTTTCGTTAAGACTTAACCGGCACCAAAAAGTGGTCCTGGGTAGTTTTCTTATGCTTTTTGGATTGGCCCTAATCGTGGCTTTTGTCTCCTTTTTGTTTAACTGGCAAGCCGATCAAAGTACCCTACAAGAATTTAGCGATCGCAGTGTAGAGGCCAAAAACTGGTTAAGTAAATTTGGTGCTTTAATTAGCGATTTCTTTATTTACCAGGGATTTGGGGTAGCTTCGTTTTCTATTGCCGTGTTAATCACCCTTTCTGGTATTTATTTATTCTTTGGGATGCCCTCTAAAAAGCTAACATCATTTTGGTTTTGGGGAATTTTGGTGATGATATGGCTATCTATAGTACTTGGCTTTTTTACCAAACATTCTATTTTGGGAGGCACCATAGGTTTTGAGATGAACGATTTTCTTCAGGATTACCTGGGATTTTTTGGTACGGTGCTACTGCTTTTTTTCCTTTTCATCGCATACGTCGCATTGCGATTAAAAATTACGCCGGAAATGATAGGTACGTTTGTACAAACGAAAAAGGAAGATATCAATGCTGAATTTAAAGCAGCCAAAGAAGCTTCTGCCCAAAAAATGACCGCTAATACCACAGACGAAGAGCAGGATTGGAAAAAACAGAGTATTACAAAAGAAGAAAAAACTTTATCGACCGACGATACAGCTCCTGAAATTGATTTTGAAAATAATCTTTCTGAAGTTGGCAGCATTTCAGCAAAAACAAATACTACTTCATCTACTTCGGAAGAAAAAGAACAGGAAACTGAAGAGCTTGCCATGGAAGTAGAAACCGCCCCTGAAGAAGAAGAGGTAGATGAAGATAAGCTCAGTAAAAAATTAGTAAGTGATTTTGGTGAATTCGATCCGACATTAGAACTTGGGAATTATAAATTCCCCACACTCGAATTATTACAGGATTATGGAGGTGGTATTACCATTAACCAAAAAGAGCTTGAGGAAAATAAGAACAGAATTGTAGATACGCTTAAAAACTACAAGATCGAAATTGCTCAAATTAAAGCTACAGTTGGCCCAACGGTAACTTTATATGAAATTGTTCCAGAAGCGGGAATCAGGATTTCAAAAATTAAAAATCTTGAAGACGATATTGCACTTTCATTAGCAGCTCTAGGAATACGAATCATCGCACCTATCCCTGGAAAAGGTACCATAGGTATCGAAGTCCCTAATAAAAATTCGACGATCGTATCGATGCGTTCTGTGATTGCTTCGCCTAAATTTCAAAATGCCGAGATGGAACTACCAATGGCACTGGGAAAAACCATTAGCAACGAAACTTTTGTGGTAGATCTTGCCAAAATGCCACACATGCTTATGGCAGGTGCAACAGGACAAGGTAAATCTGTCGGACTAAATGCGATTCTTACCTCCCTACTCTATTCTAAACATCCGGCAGAAGTAAAATTTGTACTGGTTGATCCGAAAAAAGTAGAATTAACGCTTTTTAATAAAATTGAGCGTCACTACTTAGCAAAATTACCCGATACCGAAGATGCTATTATAACCGACAACAACAAGGTTATCAACACACTGAACTCGCTTTGTATCGAAATGGATGATCGTTACGAACTACTTAAAGATGCGATGGTTCGTAATATCAAGGAATACAACGTAAAGTTTAAAAACCGAAAGTTAAATCCTGAAAACGGCCATAAATTTTTACCTTATATCATCCTGGTCGTAGATGAGTTTGCCGATTTGATTATGACTGCCGGTAAGGAAGTCGAAACCCCCATAGCACGTTTAGCACAGCTTGCACGTGCCGTAGGAATTCACTTAATTATCGCTACTCAACGACCCTCGGTAAACGTTATTACAGGGATCATCAAAGCAAACTTCCCGGCACGTATTGCTTTTAGGGTAACCTCTAAAATCGATTCGAGAACAATTTTAGATGGTCCCGGAGCCGACCAGTTAATTGGTCGTGGGGATATGCTTTTTACCCAG
>Ga0098065_1000244_pt1 | contig 27441 bp, 26 predicted proteins | sample 25_taG_FD_75062 | JGI IMG/M metagenome (GOLD analysis project Ga0098065, IMG submission 75062) | Marine viral communities from Cariaco Basin, Caribbean Sea - 25_WHOI_OMZ | ecosystem: Environmental > Aquatic > Marine > Oceanic | place: Caribbean Sea: Cariaco Basin | collected 2014-11-08 | reverse complement strand
TTTCGGCATTCAGGAAGCCCCGGACGGTCTCCCTGGCACCTTCGAAGGCGGTTGTGGCGCGATCGCCAAGGGTATGGGCACCCCGGTGAACGTTGGAGTGCATCTCCCGGTAATACCGGTCCATGGCATCCAGTACCGCCTGGGGCTTCTGGGCCGAGGCGCCATTGTCCAGGTACACCAGCGGCTTGCCGTTCACCTGCTGGGACAGTATCGGAAAGTCCTGGCGAACAGCGGCTACGTCAAAGCCGGAGGTTGGTGCGGTCTTGGCCACGGAAAGATCGGACATACCGGATCAGGCCTCCTCAAAGGTATCGTCAAAAAACCGGTTAAGGCGCTCATTGGCGCTGTCGCGAACCTGCTCCACCGGAATCTGGGTGACCAGTTCGTTGATGAACGCCATAGTCAGCAGAACGTTGGCTTCCCGCCGGGAAATACCCCGGGATACCAGGTAGAACAGGGACGTTTCGTCCAGCTGACCGATGGTGGCGCCGTGGGCGCATTTCACGTCATCGGCGTAGATCTCCAGCTCCGGCTTGGTGTCTATCTCCGCGCCGGTGGAGAGCAGCAGGTTCTTGTTGTTCATATCCGCATTGGACTTCTGGGCGTCCTGGTGGATATGAATGCGGCCATTGAACACGGCGTGGGACTCGGCCGCAGCGATGTTGCGGTAGGTCTCTTCGCTGTTGCAGTTGGCCGCTACATGGTCAATGCAGGTGTGGTTGTCGTAATGCTGCTTGTCCTGGGTAACCACCACGCCATTGAGCTTGCACTCAGCGCCTTCGCCTTCAAGTCGTAGTTGCAGGTCGTGGCGACGCAGGGGGCCGCCGAAACCGACGCAATGGCTCTCGAAGCGGGAGCTGCGCTGCTGGCGGACACCGGTGGCACCGATGTGCTGCACGTTCTGGTCCTCGGCGGTCAGGCGGATGCTGGTGATCTGCGCGCCATCGGCCACCATGAACTCGGTGACGGTATCCACCATCACGGGCTGATCGCCACTGGAAACGTACTCTTCCACCAGGGTCAGCTGGCTGTGCCTGCCGGCATCCACGTAGATACGCGGAAAGGCCGAACCGCTGGCGGTAGCGGTCACTTCGTGGATCACAAACAGTGGCTCAGAGAGCACCGCATCCGGCTTCAGGGTAATCAGCAGGCCATCCTCGAAACGGGCCGTGTTGAGCCTTGCCATCTGGGTGGCGTTGGTGTCGAGGGTATTGTCCAGCCGCCCGGCCAAGGCAGACGCTTCGTCATCGGACAGGTCCGCAAACCGCTGAACCGTCAGCCCGTCAACCTGGGGCAGGCGGCTGGCCTGCGGATCGATCACCCCATTACGAAAGACTACCCGGTAGCCGTCTTCGGCCGCCGATGTGGTCGCACTGCCGGCCGGCAGGTTCGTTGCCAGTTTATCGGACAGCTTCAGGTGCTTGCTGGAGTATTTCCAGTTCTCCGTCTTGCGGGTTGGCAGCGGCATGTCCACCAGGGCCGTACCGCGCTGCTCGCGCAGACTCAGCAGCGGACCGGGCAGGGCGTTGCCTGACGGTTGAAGAAAGGCGCTGGAAAGCGTTGGTGCTGGTTTCATTCCACGACCTCCCGATCAGTTGGCAGCTGCTGCTTCGTCTTCTTTGATGCCCAGCCAGCCATAGCCGCGCTCCTCCAGTTCCAGTGCCAACTCACGGCCACCGGACTTGATGATACGACCACCGGCCAGTACGTGGACGTAGTCGGGCACAATATGGTTCAACAGGCGCTGGTAGTGGGTCACCATCAGAATGGCCCGGTCTTTGGCTCGCAGCGCATTCACGCCGTCGGACACAACCTTCAGGGCGTCGATATCCAGGCCGGAATCCGTCTCATCGAGAATCGCCAGCTTTGGCTGCAGCAGCAGTGCCTGCATGATCTCGTTGCGCTTCTTCTCGCCACCGGAGAAGCCCTCGTTAACCCCGCGCTTGAGGAACGCCGGATCCAGGTCCACCTGTTTGGACACTTCCTTCGCCAGCTTCATGAACTCGGCTGCGTTCATCTCCGGCTCGCCCCGGTGAGTCCGCATGGCGTTAACAGCGGTCCGCAGAAACTGCAGGTTGCTGACCCCGGGAATCTCCACCGGGTACTGGAACGCCAGGAAAATACCTTCGCGGGCACGCTCCTCGGTTTCCAGGTCCAGCAGGTTCTCACCGTTCAAGGTCACTTCCCCTTCAGTCACCTCAAATGCCTCGTTACCCGCCAGCACCTGGGACAGGGTACTCTTGCCGGACCCGTTCGGCCCCATAATGGCGTGTACCTCACCGGCCTTGATCTCCAGGTTAATGCCCTTGAGGATCTCTTTCCCCTCGACGGAAGCGTGCAGGTTCTTGATGCTCAGCATTTGTCGGATTCTCTCTAGTCAAAACGTTCGAAATTCAATGAGTCTGTCCCGGTTCACCAAGTATTGAGCAGGCCATACGCAGGTCCGGGGACAGGGGGCGGGTAGGGTTTTCCGGGACCTTCAAAAACATGGACGTTTTTGAAGAGCCTCCACGGACGGATTCACGGCGTGTCCCGGAAAACCCTACCCGCCCGCTGGCCTTCCACCAAGGCCAGCGGACAATAATTCAAAAAGGTCAGCCAACAGACCCCTCAAGGCTGACCTCAAGCAACTTGCCAGCCTCAACCGCAAACTCCATCGGCAGTTCCTTGAACACTTCCTTGCAGAAGCCGTTCACAATCATGGAAACCGCCTGTTCCGGATCAATCCCCCGCTGCCGGCACAGGAACATCTGCTCATCACTCACCTTCGAGGTGGTCGCCTCATGCTCCACAATGGCCGACTTGTTCCGGCTCTCGATATACGGGAACGTATGAGCGCCGCAGCGATCACCGATCAGCAGTGAGTCACACTGGGTAAAGTTACGGGCATTTTCCGCGCCGGGCTGGAACTTCACCAGGCCCCGGTAAGCATTGGAGCTGCGACCAGCAGAAATACCCTTGGAAATAATCGTACTGGTCGTATTCTTGCCCAGGTGAATCATCTTGGTGCCAGTGTCGGCCTGCTGATAGTTGTGGGTCAGCGCCACCGAATAGAACTCACCGACACTGTTGTCACCCTTCAGGATGCAGCTCGGATACTTCCAGGTGACCGCAGAACCGGTTTCCACCTGGGTCCAGGAAATCTTCGAGTTCCGGCCCTGACAGGCGCCACGCTTGGTCACAAAGTTATAGATACCGCCCTTGCCGTGTTCGTCACCGGGGTACCAGTTCTGCACAGTGGAGTACTTGATCTGGGCATCGTCCAGCGCGACCAGCTCAACCACCGCAGCGTGGAGCTGGTTCTCGTCCCGCATGGGTGCGGTACAGCCCTCAAGGTAACTGACATAACTGCCGGCGTCGGCAACGATCAACGTGCGCTCGAACTGACCGGTATTGGCTGCGTTGATTCGGAAATAGGTGGACAGCTCCAGAGGACAGCGAACGCCCTTCGGAATATAGACAAAGGAACCGTCGGAAAAGACTGCGGAGTTCAGGGCAGCAAAGAAATTATCCCCCGCCGGGACCACCGAACCGAGATATTTCTCCACCAGCTCCGGGTACTTCTGTACGGCCTCGGAAATCGGGCAGAAGATGACGCCCGCTTCCGCCAGCTGCTCCTTGAAGGTCGTGCCAATGGAGACAGAATCGAAAACTGCATCCACGGCAACGCCCGCCAGTTTCTCCCGCTCGTGCAGGGGAATGCCCAGCTTCTCGTAGGTGCGCAGCAACTCCGGATCCACGTCATCGAGGGACTGGGGCATGTCCTCTTTCTTCTTGGGCGCGGAGTAGTAGGAGATAGCGTTGTAGTCCACCCGCGGGTAGTCAACGTGCGCCCAGGTGGGGTCATCCATCTCCAGCCAGCGACGGTAGGCCTTCAGGCGCCATTCGAGCATGAACTCCGGCTCCTGTTTAATCTCTGACAGGCGGCGGATGACATCTTCGTTCAGGCCGGGTTCGAACGTATCGGTTTCGATTTCGGTCACAAAGCCGTGTTCGTATTCCCGTTTGATCAGCTCTTTCACCTCTTTGTCGGTGGTCGCCATGATCGTCGCTCCGTAATTCTCTCATCGTGGGCCGCGAGGCCCTTATGTGTTGCCTGCAACCGGGAGCCCGGGGTTCAGCCGGCTACCGGGAGGCATGTGCGTCTGTGCTGGTTGTTGCAGTGGTCGCTCATCCAGTGAGTACGCCCTGCAATCGCTTGTTGGATGACTGGCCGCCGGTAATGGTTGGCAGCGTCAGGATGAGGCTGTCCTGCTATTTCTGATGACCGATTGTACAATATCAGAGTATTTTAGTCAGGTATTATTTCGTGACTGGCTGAATTATACCCCAAACCCCTGTCCGGGCACTAAGACAGGGGTTATCAGGGTAATAGGGGGAAGTGCACTTGCCGCGTGGCGAAAACCCATTCGCTCAGCAGGCTTCTCGTGGATTCTACGGACGATCAACCCGGGTCAGATAGGCGTGACCGAGGTTCTCCGGAAGGGCGGCGGATACCGGAATCCGGACACGGTAGCCACTGCCGGGCGCCCGTTCGAGGGGCTGGCCCTCAGTGGTTTCCATCCTGTCGGTGGTCAGTCGCACGTTCCCTGCGGGGGTGATCAGCTCAAGCTGGTCTCCCGGGCGGAACTGGTTTTTTACCTCCACCGTCAGCCACTGGCCCTCACGTGCGCTGATGGTGCCGACCACCTGCTGGGTGCCCAGATAGGACGAGCCCTGTTCGTAGGTCTGGTATTCCTGGGGAACATGCCGACGCAGGAAACCTTCTGTGTAACCCCGGTTCGAGAGCGCTTCCAGCTCATCCATCATCGCCATGTCAAAGGGCTTGCCGGCAACCGCCTCGTCAATGGCCCTGCGGTAGACGCCGGTTGTGCGCGCCACGTAGTAGGTACTCTTGGTGCGGCCCTCTATTTTCAGGGAGTGAACCCCCATTTTCACCAGCTCGGCGACATGCTGTACGGCCCGGAGGTCCTTCGAGTTCATGATATAGGTGCCGTGCTCGTCCTCGTAGGCGGGGATAAATCCACCGGGACGGTTGGGCTCTTCCAGCAGGATTTCCTTTGGCTCAACCTGCTCCACGCTATCGGCGGAGGTGGCGATCAGGTCTCCCGTCTGGTCGTGATCATGCTGTACCGGCTTGTAGTTCCAGCGGCAGGCGTTGGTGCAGGCGCCCTGGTTGGCGTCCCGGTGGTTCATATAGCCGGATAACAGGCAGCGGCCAGAGTAGGCCATGCACAGGGCGCCGTGGACGAAAACTTCCAGCTCCATGGTTGGCACCTGCTCGCGAATCTCGCGGATTTCGTCCAGTGCCAGCTCACGGGACAGGATGACCCGGCTGATTCCCTGCCGTCGCCAGAACTCCACAGTCGCCCAGTTTACCGCGTTGGCCTGCACCGACAGGTGAATGGGCTGGTCCGGCCAGCGCTCCCGCACCAGCATGATCAGCCCCGGGTCGGACATGATCAGCGCGTCCGGCTGCAGCTCGATTACCGGCTCCAGGTCCCGCAGGTAAGAACGTACCTTGTTGTTATGGGGCGAAATATTGGATACCAGGTAGAACTGCTTCCCCTGGCGGTGGGTTTCTTCAATGCCCTGGGCCAGGGCTGTTACATCCTTGAAACTGTTGTTGCGCACCCTGAGTGAATAGCGCGGCTGGCCGGCGTAGACGGCGTCGGCGCCATAGGCAAGGGCAACGTGGAGATGGTCAAGGGTGCCTGCGGGGGCAAGGAGCTCTGGCTGATGCATGGACTGAAACTTCCGGGATTCTGCAGTTGGGCGTGCAGTTTGCCGCAGAGGCGGGGACGATGCATTGACGCGACTCAATGTTCATCCTCACAATTTTGAGCTAACATCTGTACGCTCAAAAATGTCAGTTACTCAACAGAGACAGAGGGGTTTCCAGCTCATGAAATCGGATGCTTTGGGGACGTTGGTGGTCGCCATGGTTCAGTTTCTTCAGTCGTCAGGCTTTTCCCGGGGGGAGCTTGCCCGCTATGCGGGATTGTCGGCGGATGAGCTGGAGGAGCCCGAGTCCCGGCTGTCACCCTCACAGATGCAACGTTTGTGGCAACTGATCCAGACGCGGATTTTGCCGTCGATTACGTTCAGCCGGCAGGTACGTCCGCTGATTGCGCGGCACCTGGCCAGGGGCAAGGTAAAGGTGGAAGAGGTGGCAGCGGAGCTGAATATGAGCCGGCACACGCTCTACAAGAAGCTCAAGGAAGAGAACCTGACGTTTGCAGGCCTGCTGGAGGATGTGCGGCGGGAGCAGGCGCTCAACTATATGAATGACCGTGACCGGACCTTGTCGGAGGTAGCGGAGTTGCTCGGCTTTTCGGAACTGAGTGCATTCAGTCGGGCATTCAAGCGCTGGATGGGGAAGTCGCCGGCTGAGTTTCGGGCGGCCTGCTGAGTTTTGATTATTGCCCATTGGCGGTGGAATGAATGTGGCCCCGGGGCGGGGCGCCCAACCCGGTGAGACTTTTCTGGACACGCCCGCGAGTACATCCCTGTAGGGCTCGACGAAAACCATCCCTGGTTTTCGACGGTCCAGAAAAGTCTCCCCAGGTCGACCGCCCTTCATCGAAAGTGCTACCCGAAATAATGTCGCTCGGTCTGACTCCCCTTGACCTGTAACGAGGTGTTTCCATTAGCACTCAGAACGCCAAAAGGGTGATAAAAGCTGGGTTTCGGGGGCTAGAGATTGGGTTGTAGCGATATCTGTGAAGATCGCGAGCGTCGGGTTGGGGATGTTTTTCCGGACCGTCGGCAGCCAGGGATGGCTGCCGTCGAGCCCTACATGGACGTACTTGCGGGGCGTGTCCGGAAAAATGTCACCGGCCTGGCGCTCCTGGCACCAAACCAGCAGGGCTGGGGAACGAGGCCCCAGCCAGGGTCAGCCCTGATATTTCTTGAATACCAGAGAGGCGTTGGTGCCGCCGAAGCCAAAGCTGTTACTCATTACCAGCGGAATCTCGGTGTTCTGGACCTCGCGGACGATGGGGTAACCCTCCGCGCCTTCATCCAGTTCCTCGATGTTGGCAGACGGGGTGATGAAGTTGTTCTGCTGCATCAGCAGGCTGTAGATCGCCTCGTGAACACCAGCTGCACCCAGTGCGTGACCGGTCAGGGGCTTGGTGGAGCCCAGGGGCGGGATCTTGTCACCGAATACGTTCTTCACCGCCTTGAGTTCCGTGATGTCACCGGCCGGGGTGGAGGTACCGTGGGTGTTGATGTAGGAAATCTCGCCATCCACGTTCTTCAGGGCCTGCTGCATGCAGCGCACCGCGCCTTCACCGCTGGGCGCGACCATGTCAGCACCGTCGGAGGTGGCACCGAAGCCCACCAGTTCGGCGATGATGTTGGCGCCGCGGGCCTTGGCGTGCTCCAGTTCTTCCAGGACCACCACGCCGCCGCCGCCGGAGATCACGAAACCGTCACGGTTGGCGTCGTAGGTACGGGAAGCCTTTTCCGGAGTGTCGTTGTACTTGGTAGACAGCGCGCCCATGGCGTCGAACAGCAGGCTCAGGCTCCAGTGGACGTCGTCACCGCCGCCGGCGAACATGATGTCCTGGCGACCCATGGCGATCAGGTCCGCGGAGTGGCCGATGCAGTGGGCGCTGGTGGCACAGGCTGACGTGATGCTGTAGTTGACACCAGTGATGCCGAAAGCGGTGGACAGGGACGCGTTGATGGCGCTGCCCATGGTGCGGGGTACCCGGTACGGGCCCACACGACGAATACCTTTCTCACGATGGGTATCAATGGAGTCCATCAATTCCAGGGTGGACGCACCGCCAGTCCCCATGATGATGCCCGTGTTGTTGTCACGGATCTGCTCATCAGTCAGGCCAGACTGCTCGATGGCTTCTTTCATGGCCAGGTAGGCATAGGCGGAAGCCGGACACATGAAGCGCAGCAGTTTGCGGTCGATCAGCGACTTGTAGTCGATATCGATATTGCCGCAGATGTGGCTGCGCAGGCCATTGTCCGCGGCTTCCTGGCTGAAATGGATGCCGGATTTGACGTCCCGCAGTGATTGGGTGACTTCTTCTTTGCTGTTACCGAGGCTGGAAATAATGCCCATTCCGGTAATGACAACTCGACGCATGGTCCGGGCTCCTAAAAATCGTCTGTTGAGGTGAACAGGCCAACCCGCAGGTCCTTGGCTGTGTAAATCTCACGGCCGTCGACTTCCATGCGGGCATCGGCAATTGCCATGGTCAGTTTGCGATTGACCATTCGCTTGATATCCAGATGATACCGGACCAGCTTGTTCTCTGGCAGCACCTGGCCAAAGAATTTGACCTCTCCTGCTCCCAGGGCCCGTCCCTTGCCCTGGCCACCGGACCAGGCAAGGAAGAAACCAACCAGTTGCCACATGGCATCGAGGCCCAGGCACCCGGGCATCACCGGGTCACCTTGAAAGTGGACCTTGAAGAACCACAGGTCGGGATTGATGTCGAGCTCGGCAATCAGGCTGCCCTTGCCGTAGGCGCCATCACTGTCGTTAATGTGGGTAATGCGGTCCACCATCAGCATTTCGTCGATGGGCAGGCGCATGTCACCTTCGAACAGGCGGCCATGGCCACATTCGATCAGGTCGGCTTTATCAAAATGGTCTGGCTTCATGGGTGCAGGTGTTTCCGTTTCTGACTGTAACCCACACTTTACCGGTTACACAGGAAAAATCTATTGACCGATGGTTGTAGTTTTTTGACTGCTGGTTGCTGGAGTGTCCTCCAGGGCCCGTGGTTGGGGGCTCTGGAGGTAAATGACGCAGGCTAAAAGGAATCTTAGTCGAGGGCAGTTGGCGTGCGTTCAGCCGGGTTTTCCATCAGCCCTGGGACGTGCCAGCACACCGGTGTAGCGGGCAAGGAAGATTGCGTAGGCCAGTGCCCACAGCAGTCCGCTGGCGGTGATACCCAGGTGCCAGGGCAGCCCCTGAAACGCAGTGATGACCCGTACCAGAGCTGCCAGGTGGATAGCGACGAAGGCCAGCACCATGCCCTGTGGCAACACCAGCGGCCGGCCGGTATGGCCCAGGGAAACCCGTGCGATAACGCCGAGGATCAGGCAGGCAATGGCACCGGTACCCGCGGCGTGGGTCCAGGCGGACGCGGGCCAGCCTGCTGCAAGGTGCCCTGCCAGCAGGACCAGGGCAACCGGCACCCAGAGGATGGACAGGTGCAGAATCCACAGCAGTGGTTCCTGCCTGGCCAGCCAGCCTTTCCAGTGATACAGGCGCGTGAGCATCAGGATGGCGGCAATAATGGCGAGTCCCGCAGTGACCATGGACCAGCCGGTTACCATGGACGCCAGCAGCAACACCATGGCAAACACAGTGGCTATGTCCAGGGCAGGAATAACGCGGATGCGATCTGCTGCCAGCCCGCGCTGGCGGAGCCAGCCGGTGGTGAACGCCGGGGTGATGCGGCCGCCGATAATGCTGATCAGGGCCAGGCCCATGATCAGTGCGCCCCAGGCGTAAACCGGGTCCAGGCGGGTTACAAACGCCACCTGCATCAGCCACAGCAGGCCCAGAACCACCAGGATCATCAGCTGCCGTTTCTGGCGGGCATGCCAGATGCGCCAGCCGGCGTCCAGCATCACCAGGGGCAGGAAGGCCAGGTTAACCCCCTGCACCAGCCAGTAAGGCATGTCACCTCCAACCGTCAGCAATACCCGGGCGGCCGCCCAGACACCCCAGAGCAATAGAAGCCGAATCCCGTGGGTACGCTCGGTGCCGGTCCAGACACACACCGCGGTCAGCAGGAAGCCGGCAATTGCGGCGGACAGGAAACCGAACAGCATTTCATGCTGGTGCCAAAGCACGCCCGGCATGGCCAGGGGCAGCTGGATGGTGCCAGTTACCTGTAGCACCCACAGCGGGATGCCCACCAGCGACAGCAGTGTGAGGGACAGAAAGAAGATGCGGAAAGGGTAGGCAAAGAGCTGGGCCACGCTGGCGCTGCTGCGCTCGCTGTGGGGTGTGGATATGGCCTGCATGGCGGACCTCCGCTTTAACATGTATCGTGCGTATATATTATCGCGGAGCCATTGCGGTGACTATACCCGCTTTGAGGTAATCGTTGCCGGTATCACGTACAATGCGGCCAACACACTGGATCGGAAAGGAAAACATGGCGTACGTAATACTCAAACACCTTCATATGACCACCGCCTACCTCACGGTTGTGCTGTTTTCCCTGCGTCTGTTGCTGGACCTGGTGGGCAAGCCGGGATGGCGGGCAACGCCACTGCGCTGGATCCCCCATGCCAACGACACGGTTCTGCTGGTGGCGGCCATCAGCCTGTTGTTTGTCACACCGTGGATGCCGTTCGTCAATGACTGGCTGACCTGGAAGGTGTTCCTGCTGATTGGTTATATCGTCGCTGGTGTGTTCGCCATCAAGTCTAAATTCAGTGTGCCGGTGCGGGTAGTGGCTGCTGTCGTGGCTTATCTGCAGATTGGACTGATTTTCCATCTGGCCATGTCCAAGGCCGTGCCTTTCTGATTTCTGGGCCAGGCGCTTCCCTTCTCCGGGGAAGCGCCTGACTTGTCATCGGCGGCTGTGCTGGCTTAACTGGTCGGACAGATCGTTAAGCTGGCTCTGGATGGCGGTCAACTGGCGCGCCATCTCGTCCCGTTCGTCGTGGGCCTTCTGTGCTTCCTTTCTGTTCTGTTCCTCGCTCATCACCTCCAGGATCGCCCCGATCATCATATTCAGGAACACGAAGGCGGTAAGGAATATGAACGTCAGATAGTAAAGCCAGCTGAGCGGGTATTGCTCCATGGTGGCGTACATCACGTCGGTCCAGTCCTCGAAGGTTGCCACCCGGAAGAGGGTCAGCATGGCAATGGCCACGTCGCCCCACAGGGTTTCATCCACCTTTGCAAAGAACATGGACCCCATGGCGGCGTAGATGTAGAAGATGATGAACATCAGCAGGGCGATATAACCCATGCGAGGGATGGCCTTGAGCAGGGAGTTGATCAGGAAGCGCAACTCCGGCACCACCGATACCAGGCGTAGCACGCGGAAGACCCGCAGCAGCCGACCCAGCAGCACCGCCTCGGCATTGTTCAGGGGGATCAGGCTGCCAACCACCACCAGGGTGTCGAACAGGTTCCAGCCGTCCAGCAGGAAACGCTTCTTGTTGGGACAGGCAGCGAACCGGAACAGGATCTCGATCAGGAAGAACACTGTAATGGCATTGTCCATTACCGTCAGGCTGCTCTCTACCAGGGGGGGCAGGTCGTAGGTCTTGGCGCCAATGGTGAGGGCGGACAGGATGATGATGGCGATCACCGCGCCCTGGAAGATCTTGCTGGATTCAATACGGCGCAACTGGTGCAACCCGGACATGGGGCTCAGCTCGGCGGACATAACAACGGCTCCAGGTGGACAGGACGCGGCGATTCTAATGCCAGTGCCGGATGGGGTATAGGCCTGCCGGATTAAATCAGCGCATTGCGTCGCGGCGTTTTCCGCCTGAAACGAAAAAGCCCCCGGGAATCGGGGGCTTTCGGAGCATGGGGGTTAATCCCGAGGCGGTGGCGGGTTAGTGCCGGTCTGCTGGTGTGTCCGGTTAAGTGGGTAGAAAAGGTGTGGGGCGGACAGCTCGGGAAGATCCGTCTGTTCCTTGTGGGCTGCCCACTCCTCGCGTTCGGCTGTGCGAATGGCGTAGTGCATCCAGATCAGGGCAGCGGCCACGATCACGAACATCAGCATGAAGCAGCTTTGCCAGATGCCGGTCAGGTCATTCAGGACGCCAAAGGTGAGTGGCAGGATAAAACCGCCAAGGCCACCAATCATGCCCACGACGCCGCCAACGGCGCCGACGTGAAGCGGGTAGTAGACCGGGATATGCTTGTACACGGCTGCCTTGCCCAGTGACATGAAGAAGCCCAGGGTGAAGATCAGCACGATGAACATGGGCAGGGTCATGTCCAGTGTGAAGCGGATATCGCCGTCGATACCGTGAATGATGTACTCGGTGGGTGGATAGCTGAGCAGGAACGTGCAGACCACTGACGCGATGAACGTCCAGTACATTACCCGCCGTGCGCCAAAGCGGTCAGACATCCAGCCACCAAGAATCCGGAAGAGGGATGCCGGGATGGTATAGAGGGCAGCGATCATGCCGGCTGTCCGGATTTCCAGGCCGTAGACGCCAATCAGGTAGTGCGGCAGCCACAGGGCTAGTGCCACAAACGCACCGAAAACAAAGAAATAATAGAGCGCAAAGCGCCACACCCTCAGTTCTTTCAGGGGCTCCATCTGTTCCATGAAGGACTTTGCCTTCTCGCCACCACGCTCCTGCGCCATGGGGTCCTCCCTGGCCACAAGGAGAAATACCACGCCCATGACGGCGAGCACGGTAGCGTATATCTGGGCGGTCTGCTCCCAGCCGAACGCCACCAGCAGGAAGGGAGCACCGAAGTTGGTTACCGCAGACCCCACGTTACCCGCGCCGAAAATGCCCAGCGCCGTACCCTGACGCCCGGGCTCGAACCAGGCGGCGGTATAGGCCACCCCGACAATAAAGGAGCCGCCTGCCAGGCCAACGCCCAGAGCGCCTACCAGCAGCATGGGGTAGGTGGTTGCGAAGGTCAGCAGATAAACGCACAGGGCCGTGGTAATCATCAGGATGCCGAACACCCAGCGCCCGCCATAACGGTCGGTCCAGATGCCCAGGAAGAGCCGGCTGATGGAGCCGGTCAGGATTGGTGTGGCCATCAGCAGGCCAAGCTGGGTATCCGACAGGGCCAGGTCTTCGGCAATACGGATGCCGATGATGGAGAAGATGGTCCATACCGCGAAGCACAGGGTGAACGAAAAGGTCGATAACCCCAGCGCCCGGTACTGCTGGGACCTTGTGGGACTGGTCGTCATGGCTGTTCTCCATTCCTGCATATCAGACCTTTTAACCTTATCAAAGACAGGGTTTTCGCTGGCGGGGCATTGGAGGTACCCCCTTCAGGATGAGTAGGGGTATGGAAATGCCCTCCCGTTCAGCTGAGGGGGGTAGATGCCCGGTTTCTCTGGTGGGGTACGCGGGTAAGTCGTTGATGTAAGTCAAGTAACGAGGTGACCCGGGTGTGGGGTAATGCTGATCGATATCAATAGGCCGCCTGAGGGGCGGTTGATGCGCTTATCAGGAGAACCCCATGAAAATCATGCTCGCCTACGATGGATCCAGGAATGCCAGGCTGGCCCTTGCCCAGACCATCACCATGTTCCGGGAGCTAAGGCCTCACCTCATCCTGGTGGCCGTTGCGGAAAATCCCCGGGACATTACCTCAGGCAACGAAGACCTGTTCCAGCAGGAAGTGGACGAACTCAAACAGCATCTTAGAGAAGCACTCGCGGTCTGTGAGAAGGAAGAAGTGACCTGCGAAAGCCTGATGCTCGAGGGTGATCCCCGCAAGATGCTGCTTTACGCCACCGAAAAGAAGTTCCAGCCGGATATGCTCGTTATTGCCCGCCACAGCCATGAGCCCGACGGCGGCTTTATCGCACGCTCCCTGACTTATTTCGTCGACGAACTGGATTACATGACCTTCGGCAGTGTGAGTTCCTTCCTCGCACGCCGCGTCCAGTGCCCGTTGCTGATTCTCCCCAGCCGCTGAGTGCGGTCGCTTTTACGAGTTGATAGCCCAAGGAGGCTGCCATGAAAGTCGCTGACGTGTTCCGCGTCCGCAATCCCGAGGTGAGGGCACTGCACCTGACCTGGATTGCATTCTTTATCACCTTCTATGTCTGGTTCAATATGGCGCCGCTGGCGTCGAGCATGCTCAAGAGCGTGGACTGGCTGACCGCGGATGACCTGCGGCTGTTCGCCATCTGTAACGTGGCCCTGACCATCCCGGCGCGTATCGTGGTGGGTATGGCGCTGGACCGCTTTGGTCCTCGCCGGGTGTTCTCGGTGCTGATGGTACTGATGTCCATCCCCGCACTGGCGTTTGCTTTCGGTAATACCATGACACAGCTGCTGGTCAGCCGCCTGGTGCTGAGCTCCATTGGTGCAAGCTTCGTGGTGGGGATCCACATGACCGCCATGTGGTTCAAACCCAAGGACATCGGCTTTGCCGAAGGGTTCTATGCCGGCTGGGGCAACTTCGGCTCGGCAGCGGCCGCCATCAGCCTGCCCACCATTGCATTGCACATGTACGGTGGTGAAGACGGCTGGCGGTGGGCCATAGCCCAGAGTGCCATTGTCATGGCCGGTTACGGTGTCTACTACTGGTTCGCCATCACTGACGGCCCCGAGGGCACGGTGCACCGCAAACCCCGCAAGGCCGTTGCGCTGGAGGTCAGCAGCTGGGGCGACATGGTCAAGCTGATCCTGTGGACCATCCCGCTGGTAGGGGTGCTGGGCATCCTGGTCTGGCGTATCCAGAACATGGGTTACCTGAGCACTACCTGGGCCATCGTGTGCTATGCGGTGATTGTTGCCATCGTCTGCTACCAGGTCATACAGATACTCAGGGTCAACATACCGATTCTGAAACAGGGCGTACCGGAGGATGACAAATACCCGTTCAACAGCGTTGCGGCGCTCAACAGCACCTATTTCGCCAACTTCGGCGCGGAGCTGGCCGTGGTTTCCATGCTGCCCATGTTCTTCGAGGAAACCTGGAGCCTCAGCGCCACCGCAGCTGGCCTGATTGCCGCTTCGTTTGCGTTCGTGAACCTGGTGGCCCGCCCGATGGGTGGCCTGGTCTCTGATCGCATGGGTAACCGCCGTTTTGTGATGCTCAGCTACATGTTCGGTATCTCCGTAGGCTTTGCGCTGATGGGACTGCTGAACTCCAACTGGCCGCTGATTATTGCCGTGGCGATCACCGTGTTTACCTCATTCTTTGTGCAGGGCGCGGAAGGGGCCACCTTTGGCATCATTCCTTCGATCAAACGCCGTCTGACCGGTCAGATTTCTGGCATGGCCGGTGCCTATGGCAACGTAGGTGCGGTGGTATACCTCACCATCTTCACCTTCGTTACCCCGACCCAGTTCTTCTACATCATCGCTGGCGGCGCGTTTGTCAGCTGGCTGCTTTGCATCATGTGGCTGAAAGAGCCTGAAAGCGGTTTCTCCGACGAGTACCATGTGTCCTCGGTGGACCTGCAGATTGAGGAGGAAGAGCGCCGTCGTCAGGTCAGTGCGACCACCTGACCCGTTGCCGGGGTGAGCAACCCGCCCGGAGTAATCCGGGCGGGTTTTTTTGTCGTTCTGATAAGCTGGCAGGGGGCAACGGTATTCTTATGGGAGGTGTGACCTTGGCCTGGTTTGAGCGTTGGGCAGGTGTCCTGGGTGGTGCGGCGGCCGTGCTGGTACTGGCGGGACTGTGGCTTTTCTTCCAGGAACGGGAGGATTATGAACAGAGGGATCTCCGGGGACGCACCCAGCTGATCGTCGCTGCAGAGGAAGGAGACCTTGAACGGGTTGAATACCTGCTGGAGCAGAATGTCCGGGTCGATGCAGGCGATGACTGCCAATGGACCGCCATGATGCGGGCTGCGGCAGGCGGGCACAGTGACATCCTGGTCAGACTTCTGGACCAGGGGGCTGACATCAATCATCGGGAAAAGTCCGGCTATACCGCCCTGATGGGTGCAGCCGTGAATAACCGCCTGGAGACAGCGCAGATCCTGGTAGAACGGGGGGCTGACCTCGACATCCAGGAAACGGAAAGCGGACAGACGGCCCTGATGTGGGGCGTACGCAACAGGAATCCTGACATGGTCAGGCTGCTGTTATCGGCGGGTGCGGATACCAGCCTCACCAACAGGCAGGGGCAGTCGGTAAGGGATTTGGCCTTGCAGGCCAGCGCCGGGGAGCCTTCAGCAAGACTTGAGGAAATCCGTGAAGTGCTGGGCTGTCAGCCATAAAAAAGCCGGCCCCCGCGGGGCCGGCCAATGGTGCGGATCAGACTATGGTGTCACGGATTCTTGATGTAGGCATTCTTGCGCAGATAGAACCACCAGTTCACCACCAGGCAGAGCGCGTAGAAGACAGCAAACCCGTACATGGCGACTTCCGGTGTGCCGGCCTGGATTTCCTGACCCATGACGCGCGGTGCGATAAAGGCGCCGTAGGCGGCGATGGCGGAGGTCCAGCCCAGCACCGGGCCCTTCTGCTGCTGATCGAAGATTACACCAATGCTGCGGAAGGTGGAGCCGTTACCAATGCCGCTGGCGGCAAACATCACGATGAACAGGATCAGGAACAGCGCAAAGTAGCTGTTGGGGTCGGTGGAGTTGTAGGCCAGCATCATCACATAACCAGTTGCAACGGAAGCCACAACCATTACCACGGAGATGATCTGGGTGACGATGGAGCCGCCCATCTTGTCTGAAATCCAGCCGCCCACCGGACGAATCAGCGCTCCTACAAACGGTCCCATCCAGGCCCAGGTCAGGGCGCTGGGTGCATCCGGGTTGACTACCCGGCTGACGGTGCCATCAGCGGCAACTTCCATCATATTGCCGAAAATGACGCTGATGGACAGCGGCAAGGCGGCAGAGAACCCGATAAAGGAGCCGAAGGTGAGGATGTAAAGCACGGTCATGGACCAGGTGTGCTTGTTGCCGAAGATGGCGAACTGGTTCTTGATGTTGGGTTTGATGTCACCCGGAATCAGGCGCAGCAATACCACGGTCAGGATGATCGTCAGCGGCAGGGCCACCCACATATTCAGGACACCAAGCGCCCAGACACCGGCAAGGGAGGTCAGTATGCCGACACCATAGAGCCCCAGAATCTTGCCGAAGGCTGACAGCGGGTTACCCGGATTGGGCGTGACCACTTTCAGGTTGTTCATGCCAAACCAGCCGGCAAAGGCAAGGGGAATCAGGAAGATCAACCAGATGAAGCCGGCGTTCTGAATCCAGGTGTCTGTGCCCGCCTCGATACGACCGATCAGTGTGCCGCTGGGGTTTTGCAGCTGCATCGGATCACCAGCCAGTGCACCGAAGATGCCCACTGTCATGACCAGCGGGATCAGGATCTGCATGGTGGTAACACCGAAATTGCCCAGACCGGCATTCATGCCCAGGCCGTAGCCCTGTTTGCTCTTGGGGTAGAAGGCGCTGATATTGCTCATGGAGCACGCAAAGTTGCCGCCACCGATACCGGAGAGCAGGGCCAGGGCCTGGAACACGATGAACGGGGTATCGGGGTTCATCAGTGCGATGCCGGTGCCCAGGGCCGGAATCATCAGCAATGCAGTGGTCAGGAAGACCGTGTTGCGGCCGCCGGCAATCTTTATCATGAACGACGCCGGTATGCGCAGGGTCGCACCGGCGAGGCCGGCAATGGCCGTCAGGGTGAACAGCTGTTCCACCGTGAACGGAAAGCCCAGGTTCTTCATCTGCGTGGTGATCATCCCCCACATCAGCCAGATGGCGAAGCCCATCAGCAGGCTGGGGATGGAAATCCACAGGTTGCGGGAGGCAATGCGCTTGCCTTTCTGCTCCCAGAATTCTTCGTTTTCGACATCCCAGTGTTCGATGTCTGCGTTGGTCTTGGCCATAGATTCGACTCCCTCGGTTAACGTGCCTGGTGGCGCTAACGCCGGATTTCAGGCTTCTCCCGTGCATTGTGCAAAGGTCGTCGGGGGATGATTCTTGATATTGCTCAAGGACAAAGTTCGCTGACCGGGACTGTTTTTTTGAGGCCTCAATGGGGTGCTTTTCTTTTTGTTTAATTGATTTAAAAACAGTAGGTTAGTCCGGTGGTATTACCAACTGGGTAATGCGCTGGCCAGAGAGGGAAATAGAGGTAGCCAATCATTTCCGACCCCTGGTTCCGTGCAGCCAGAGCATTATCAGCTGACCGGCCACGATCAGGTAGGCAAGGCTCCAAAGGCCAGCGGAAGACCAGAGCAGGGCAGGCTCGGCAAACGGCGTCGAGCCCGCGAGGTAGCGGGTAATGGCTGCAGCCGAGGTAAGCAGGCCGACTGCCAGTGCCTGCCATGTGGGGGGGAAGCGGCGGTAGGCCCGTTGCCACGCCAGGCGCAGCATGACGCCAGTAGACAGGGTGCCCAGGGCCCCTACCGTGATCAGGTGCAACGCGGGTGCTGCCGGCTTTCCTGCCAGCAGGTGCCAGGCGGTTATGGCACTGCCGGCCGCGAGCCAGCCGTAGCCAGTGGCCAGCATTAGCAGGTCGGGACGTTCCGGGCAGTGCCAGATCTTCCAGCGCACGATGCGTACCAGGATCAGCCCGGCGACCATCAGCAGTGGCAGGCCGGTGAGCCAGTCCGGCACAACCGCAAGGCTGAGAACGATGGTTGCTCCCAGGAGAATGATCAGTGCAGCTTCCACCCTGGGCTGGACACGGGCTGTTAGCGGAATCCCCTTTTTTTCCAGGGTGCCGGCGACGGCGGGTGCGATCAGCCGGCCACCGATAAACGTCATCAGCAGTAGCAGGCCCAGGATCGCGGTTTGCATCAATTGGTAGGGATCGGGTGCGAATGGCCCGCCCCGGTAGTTCAGCGTACTGGCGAGCCAGAATGCAGGCGCAAGCAGGCAGATCGTCAGGATCAACGGCGCCGCCGTTTTATTGCGCCACTTCTTCGCGGCACTGAACCGGGGTACCACGTACCAGGCCAGAACAAGGGCAAAGGCAGGACTGAGTACCTCGGCGTACCAGCTATCAGGTGCCAGTAACCAGCTCAGCCTGGCGGCCAGCCACAGTGCCAGAAGGGCCAGGACCCGGGCGCGAGGTTGCGGGCCGAGGGTGTAGCCCGCTACCAGCACCAGTGCAAAACCGAAGATCAGCTCATGTCCGTGCCCCGCGGCCAGTAGTCCCGGAGGCCATCCGCGCCCGGAGGCCACCGCACTGACAGACAGGGGCACGGCCAGGGCCGCATACAGGGCGGCTGCGGGGAAGAATAGCCAGAACGCCTGAACAGTGGTCTTGACCGAAGTCATTGCGGATCCTTGACGGATTTATGGATCAAACCTAAAAGAATAAATGAAATGTATCATAATTTTTGTCAGACACTGGCTGGTAACTGCCGGCTTGTGGATGCAGGAGGTCGTATCATGAACATCAGCAACCTTATGCGCTTGCCGTTTGCCAATGGCGAGGGGTGGCGTGAACTCAAGCGGCTGAACTTCTCTATACCCTTCCTGGCCTGGGTCGTGGTTGTGCCCATGTCTTTCCTGCCGCCGGTAATGCTGTATTACGCAGGCACCCAGTATGGCGATGCGTTCATGTCCGGCTTTGGCGATAAGGAGTGGCGGCTGATTACCACCATTTTGTTCCTTGCTGAGCTGCTGACCTTCTTCGTGATGGGTTGGCTGATCCAGGCTGTACTGGAGGCCCAGAAGCTGAGCATCAGTTACCAGGACGCCTACCTGCTGGCGGCCGTTGCCCCGCTGCCGCTCTGGCTGTCGTCACTGGCGCTCTGGGTGCCGGTGCTGGCGGTGAGCGTGGTGGCAGTTTTTGTCGGCTTGTTCCTGTCCTGCGCCCTGATCTATCAGGGTATCCGGTTTTTGTGCGGCCGGGGCGACAACGACATCGAAACCATGTCCGCCACGTATACCGTAATGGCTGCCTCGGTGTTGGCCTGGGGCGTGCTGATGGCGATGGTCTGGGCGTTCTGAGACTGATGGGGGTGCTGAGCGGCAGTGACCCTAGGCCACGTGAGGCAGCACACCGAAATAAATCGCGCTGAAGTGACAGGCACTGCCTCCGACGACGAACAGGTGCCAGATGGCATGCATGTAAGGAGTCCGGTCCAGCAGGTAGAAAACCACCCCGACGGTGTAGACCAGGCCGCCGGCAATGGTGAGATGAAGCGCGGTTTCACTGAGGCTGTTCACCAGGTCTGCTGAGGCGAACACGATCAGCCAGCCCATCAGAAGGTAGATCCCCACACGAACCAGCCGGAACCGGTGCCTGAAGACCACTTTCAGAATGACGCCCGTAAGGGCCAGGGACCATATGATGGAGAAGAATGTCCATCCGACAGTACCCCTCATATTGACCAGCAGGAAGGGTGTATAGGTGCCGGCAATAAGCAGGAAGATGGCGCAGTGGTCCAGTGTCTTGAAGGCGGACTTCAGCTTCGGGTTCTTGCTGCCGTGGTAAAATGCGGACGAGAGGTAAAGCAGGACAAGGGTGGCGCCGAAGATACTGAAGCTGGTGACCTTCCACGCATCCCCCATCTGACCTGCCGCCATCACCAGGACAATGGTTCCAATCACGCTGAGAATGGCTGCCAGGCCATGGGTGACACTATTGAGCCATTCTTCAACACGGTGATGGATGGAGTCCGCACGGGCTTCGATAATCGTCATGGAGGCATCCCGGGGCCGAATTCGGGTTGTTTTATTGAACGTATCACAACTAGGCCAGCATACCGCTGTGCGTCCCGACTGTCAGGGGGCACTGTGTTCAGTCTGGTTGCGGATGACTGCGGTAGCCCGAAACCGGAATCATTGAAACATCAGGGAGTTACCTTCTGCCTGGTGCCCAGGACCGGTTTCGTTGCTGGCTGATTAAAAAATGGTCAATTTCTACGGCGTGATCCAGGTCCGGATTCGTGGTCGGGTCACTTACCGGTTTTTGCGTTCTTGAGACGGGAGAAGGTGGCCGGCACCACGCCAAGCCAGGCCGCAAGCTGGTTATCGGGCACCCGTTGGACCAGTTCCGGGTATTCCTCCAGCAGCAGCTGGTAACGCTCCTTCGCTGGCATGGTTTGTTTGCGAAATTCCCGCATGCTGGTCAGTTCCGCCAGTTCTTCAGTGAGTGACAGGGCAAACCCCGCCCAGGCGCCTTCGCCCCGGGCGGTGACGGCAGAGCGAAAGGCCGGGAAGCTGGCCGTCCACAGGGTGCAGTTGGTGACCGTGGTCAGGCACAGGGTATTGCGGCGGGTACGCGTGCGACCGAAAACGGGCCATATCAGGTCACCTTCGGAGAAGAAGTGATGTACCGCGATGCGGCCGGACGGTGCCTCCCGGTAGAGTCGCATCACACCGTACTGGATCAGGTAGACCTGGCTCCAGGGTGCGTCGTGGACTTCCAGGGTGGTCTCCGGCTCCAGCTTGCGCTGCTGGAACAGGCCGGCCAGGTCCCCCAGAAAGCGGTTATCCGGGGATTCGCCGTGTTCGTGGTCCAGGCGCATACCAAACACCCGGCTCAAACTGTTGACCAGGGCAAGGGACGCCGGCGGCGCTGATTGGCGCAGGATCTCCGGGTGCAGGGAGTCCAGCAGGCAGGGTGACGACGCCGGGGCATCGTATCCGGTATCTTCGTAGCCTTCGCTCATGATGGGCACCAGACTCTGAGTGAATACTTTGCCATTATTCCACTATTCGCAATGCATGTTAAGGCGGGTGGCCTGATCGTCACGGAGTGGGGCCCTCCCGGCAGCAACGGGTCTCGCGAATCAGTGACTGGTGCCTTCCTCGTAGTGGATCTTGTTCCAGACATTGTACTTGCCGGAAGGCTTGTTCATGGGGATGCGCTTTTCTTCTTCCAGGGTGTCCGCATCATAGACGATGACTGCGCCGTCCTGGTCCCACACGCTGAGCAGCAGTTTTTCGCCGTACCGGTCAAATTCCACGTGGGCAGCGACTTTACCAGGCGCCGGCTGCAGGGTTTTGACGATCTCCAGGGCCTGCTTGTCGATGACGTGGACTTTGTCTTTGTTGGGGCCGAAGAACACGTCCACCCAGGCATAGCGGGAGTTTTCGTGGCTGCGCATGAAAAAGCCCGGCCCGGCGGTTTCCAGGGTCTTAATGACTTGCCAGTTGTCCATGTCGATGATGGATACGGCCGCCGCGCGGAAGTGGGGTGTTGCCATCACCCGCCGGCCTTCATATTCCCAGGTAATACCTGAGCCCAGATGGGGCATGCCGGGCAGGGGCAGGTCTGCCACGGTTTCACCGGTGTCCAGGTTGATCACCATGCCGTGCTTGCCATCCCGGGCGGCGCCGATCAGGTGGTCATAGCCCGGGTCAAAGAAAAAGTCGTCCAGCCAGGTGTCGGTCTGTATCCGTCGGACGCTGGCCATGCCGTTTACCACGGTGATCTCCCAGGCTTCGGGAATATCCTTCAGGGCTGCAATAAAGCTGTCGCGGGGCGGGGCGGTGTAGACGGCGCTCACCCGGGAAGTTTCGTCGCCGCTCGCCACGGGGAGAACCTCCAAAAGTTCGAGGTTGTCCGCATCAAACAACACCAGGGTGTGGGGCAGGTAGTTGGCTGCCATGACATAGTTGCCGTCGGCGGATACGGCGATGTTCCGCATGTTGATACCTGCCCGGACCTCGGCAGTGACCTTCAGGTTGTACAGATCGTATTTGGTGATCCAGCCATCCCGGGAACCGAAGTAGACAAAACGTCCGTCGGGGCTGTATTTAGGGCCGCCATGCAGTGCATACCGGCTGGCAAACCGGTGGATGGGCTCCATGGAATCGCCATCCAGCAGGGTGACGTGGTGGTCGCCGATTTCCACCACCAGGAACAGATTCATCATATCTGCGTCATAGGCGGGCTCGTCGGGCAGCGTCCCCGTCGGGTGGGGCAACAGATGGCTGTCGGTTATGTCTGTCTTTTCCCACGTCGGGTTAGTTGCCGGCGGCTGGTAGATATACTCGGCCAGGGCAGTGACGGAGGCTTCATCAAGTACATTCCCGAAGGCTGGCATCTGGGTGGCGGGCCGGCCATGCTGTATGGCTTCCTCGGCCTGGGGCTTCTTCAGGCGGGAGAGGTTCTCCGGTAACAGGGCCGGACCCATGCCGCCGAGTCGGTCCGCACCATGGCAGCTGGCGCAATGTTGCTGGTACAGGGTTTCGGCATCGGTTGCCGCGTGCAGAGTTGCGGGTAGCAGCAGGCTGGTCGCCAGCGCCAGCAGGGTTTTCTTGCCAGGACTCACGCCGGTCTGCCTCCTGCGGAAAGGGCCGGTTGCGGCGCGGGAGCATGGGTCCAGCCGCTACGGGCCGGCTGGGCCAGTGACGCTGCCAGTTTCACCACCTCACCAACGATGATAAGGGTGGGGGGCTGGAATCCTTCCCGGTTGATGGTCGTTTCAAGCCCTGAAAGGGTCGTTACCGCCATGTGCTGCTGCGGCGTGGTACCGCGCTCAACCAGCGCCACCGGACAAGTACCCGGCAAACCGTGGGCGGTCAGCTCCCGCACAATGGTGGGGGCGTTGTGCAGGCCCATGTAGAACACCCGGGTCTGGCCCGGGGCGGCCAGCACCTGCCAGTTCAGCTCCAGGGCCTGGTCAGACTTGCGGTGTCCGGTGACAAAGGTGACGCTCTGGGCATAGTCCCGGTGGGTCAGGGGAATGCCACAGTAAGACGCGCAACCGGCGGCGGAGGTAATGCCCGGAACCACCTGGAAGTCGATGTCGTTCTCCACCAGGAATTCGGCTTCTTCACCGCCCCGCCCGAAAATGTAGGGGTCGCCGCCCTTGAGGCGAACCACCCGGCGTTGGCGGACCGCCAGCTGTACCAGCAATTCGTTGGTTTCCTCCTGGGGGACGTAGTGGCAGCCGCTGGCCTTGCCCACATGAATCAACTCGGCCTTCGGGTTGACCAGTTCCATGATCTCGGGGGACACCAGCCGGTCGTAGACGACCGCATCTGCCTGCTGGATCAGCATCAGGGCCCGCAGGGTCAGCAGGCCCGGGTCACCGGGGCCTGCGCCGACAATGGCCACTTCCCCGACCCGCAAGGGCTGCTCCGCCAGCTGGAATTCCACCAGGCATTTCTTGTGTGGACGCTTGTTCATGGCGCGGTTCCTTACAGGTTATGGACCGGAATTTCGATGGCCTGGGCGGCCACGCGGCGGGGCAGATCATCGACCACACCGATTTCCTCGTTGGTGAGGTAGCAGCCGGGGTCTTCTTCCCAGAAATCCCCCGTTACGTTGTAGGCCCGCACCCGGGTGTTGCCGTTGCAGATGGCCAGGAACTTGCACTCAGCGCAGCGCCCCTTGACTGGGCGAGGGTGTTGGCGGAAGCCCTGCATCAGAGGATCCTGTGTCTCTGACCAGATTTGCGAGAAGGGCGTTTGCCGGACATTGCCCAGGTCGTGGTCCCACCAGAAGGTGTCCGGGTGCACCACGCCCAGGTTGTCGATATTGGAAATATTGACGCCTGAGGCATTGCCCCCCCAATTGGTGAGCCGCTGGGTGAGGGCATCCACCTGGTCCGGGTAGTGCTCCTTCGCCCATTCGATCAGGAAAGGGGCATCGGCGTCGTTGTTGCCGGTGACGTATTCCCGCTCAATGCCACGTCTGAGTTCGTCGTGGCAGTGATTGAACAGCAGGGTCATGGCGTCGCGGGTCATGTCGTACCAGGCGTCGCGCTTGCGGTTGCGGCCGCCGCGGCCGGAGTAGTTCAGGTGAGACAGGTAGAACTTGTCGATATCGTGCTCGTCGAGCATCTCCAGCATGGCCGGCAGCTCGGGGTAGTTGTCCTGGGTCAGGGTAAAGCGCAGCCCCACCTTGATGCCGGCCTGCTTGCACAGGGCCACCGCGTGCATGGACTCGCGGAAGGCGCCTTTTTTCTGGCGGAAGGTGTCGTGGGTCTGCTCCAGGCCATCAATGCTGATGCCCACATAGTCGTAGCCAACGGCGGCGATCCTGTCGATGTTCTCCTCGGTGATCAGGGTGCCATTGGTCGACAGGCCCACGTAGAAGCCCATCTGCTTGGCGCGATGGGAAATATCGAAGATATCCGGGCGCATCAGCGGTTCACCGCCGGACAGGATCAGTACCGGCACGCCGTAGGCCTTGAGATCGTCCATAACCGTATAGACTTCTTCCGTGCTCAGCTCCCCCTTGAAGTCAATGTCGGCAGAGATGGAGTAACAATGTTTGCAGGTCAGGTTGCAGCGCCGGATCAGGTTCCAGATCACCACCGGGGCGCGGGGCTTGGGCACCGGGCGCACCGGGGCGGGGTTCATCAGGCTCTTGATGTAACGGGTCATGCGGAACATGGTTTCTCTCTCTCATCAGGAGTGGCTTTCCTGCCTCTCCGGGCTGGCCCTTGCCGGCTCTGTGCCCGTTCACTATCGCCCCGGGGGCGTCGTGACTCCATACCTTTGATGGAGTACTTCAGGAGGTGGCCTTCTCTTTTCGCAGTCTTAATCCGGTCTTTTTCAGGATCGCGGAACTGTACAGAATGGTGTCTCCCGCCGAGGTCGCACCCAGCAGTTTGCGGATTTGTCCCGCCTTGGCTTCCACTTCGTCCCGACTGGTACCGTGCACCATGGCAAAGAGGTTGTAATTCCAGTAGGGCAAATGTCGCGGGCGCCGGTAACAGTGGCTGACAAAGGGTAATTCGCCCACTCGCTGGCCCATTTCCGCAATGGCATCGTCGCGCACGTCCCAAACGGTCATGCCGTTAAACCGGTAGCCCAGCTTGTAATGGTCCGGCACTGCGGCTACACGACGGATGGCACCGGTCTCCTGCATGCGCTGAAAACGGCTGAGCACATCCTCATGGTCCATGCCCAGTTGCTGGCCCAGGGCGCCCCAGGGATCGCTGACCAGGGGCAGGCCGGCCTGGGTGGCCAGCACCAGTTTCCGGTCCTGTTCATCCAGCGTGGAGCCGTTGTCAGACGGGGAAGTACAGGTGGACATGGAACTCTTCCTCTTTGGGCATGTTGTAGACCGGGTAGCCGGTGACCGCTTCGATATCGGCAATGACACGGTCGATGTCTTCGGGGGTTTCGGTGGCCAGTACAAACCACATGTTCAGGTCGTGTTCCCGGCGGTAGTTGTGGGCGACTTCATCCAGCTGATTCACTTGCCCGGTTACCCGGGCAAAGTCAGGTTCGGGGATTCGCATCGCGGCCAGGGTCAGCCCACCGCCCATTTCGCCGGCATGGAACATGGGGCCGAAGCGGGTCAGCACCTTTCGCTCAAGGAGGTCACGCAGGGTGTGCAGCAGATCGGTTTCGCTGATGCCCAGCTCCTTCGCTACGGCAGCAAACGGATAACGCACCAGCGGCAGGCCGCACTGCAGGCGGTTAATCACCGCCCGCTCAAGCCCGGTGAAAGTGCCCGGTGTGTCGGTCTCCGGTCGCTCAGTGACGGCCGACATAGCATGCTCCCCGTTGCCGGTAAGCCTTGGTACTGAACAGAACCGCGTGAGGGGTGTGCTGGAGGCCCTGGTCACCGATCAGGTTGTCCAGCTGGGCCAGCACCCGCGGTCGGTCGGTGCCGTGAATCATGCAGAACAGGTTGTAGGGCCAGTCCGGTAGTCGGCGGGGGCGCTGGTAGCACAGGGTAACGAACGGCATTCTGGCCATGGCCTGGCCGATAGCGTGAACCTGGTCGTCGGGGATGTCCCAGACCACCATGGCGTTGGCGGTGTACCCCAGGGTGCGGTGTTTCACCACAAGCCCCAGTCGCTTGATCAGGCCCTGTGCCTGCCATTGCCGGACCGCAGCCATGACTTCGTCTTCCGTCAGCCCTGAGCGGTCGGCCAGGGTCTGGTAAGGCTTTGGTGTCAGCGGGAGCCCCTTTTCCAGCTCCCGCCGCAGGCGCAGTAGTCCCCAGGCGCTGACAGGGCTACCGCCGGCTGCCTCGGGGGCGACGGCCAGGTATTCCGGTGAAGGTGACAGGATCACGGCAGCGCCTCCCAGTCGATCTCGAAGCCCAGGTCGATGTGGTAGCCCTCCACCATGGGGAGGCGCAGCATGGGAAGCCTGAGCTGTTGTTCCAGTTCGCCCAGTCGCTCTTCCAGGACGGTTTCGTCCGGTGCGGTCATGACAAACCAGAGATTGTAGGTGTGCTCCCGGGCGTAATTGTGGTTCACCCCCGGGGCACGGTTGATCCGGGCGGCCACCAGGTCCAGTTGTTGTTCCGGTGCCGCCACGGCAGCTAGCAGGCTTGCACCTGCCCGGCTGTGTTCAAAAACGGGTCCGACCCGGCTGACGACCTGGTGGTCCTGGAGTGACTGCAGCCGCCCGATCACCTCCTCTTCAGTAATGCCCAACTGCCGGGATACATCCAGGAAGGGCCGGTCACAGACGGGCAGGTCCCGCTGGTAGAGGTCGATCAGTTGTCTGTCAGTGGCATCCAGTTGCATGGGTTGTCTCCTCCGGGTCGGAACCGGTCAGTACACGTCGTGCTGGGTGTTGTAGACGTTAAACTTGCCAGTCGGTGTCACCAGCCGCTCATCGGTGATGACCTTCTTCAGCTCACGGGTCTTGTCGTCGACCACCACCAGGGCAGATTTCTTGTCCTGGGTGTTCCACACCGAGAACCAGACTTCATCACCCTTCACGTTGTACTCCGGCTGGACGACCCGCTTCGGGCCTTCACCCAGGTCCGCCCATTCGGCGATGGGCAGCACTTCGTAGCCGGCTTCGAGGTCGTTGATATCAAACACCGCAACGCTCTGGCTGATGGCTTCAGCCGGGTTCAGCGCGGTGTCGACCCAGAGGTTGCTGGATTCCGGGTGGGTTT
>Ga0098065_1000239_pt1 | contig 28152 bp, 28 predicted proteins | sample 25_taG_FD_75062 | JGI IMG/M metagenome (GOLD analysis project Ga0098065, IMG submission 75062) | Marine viral communities from Cariaco Basin, Caribbean Sea - 25_WHOI_OMZ | ecosystem: Environmental > Aquatic > Marine > Oceanic | place: Caribbean Sea: Cariaco Basin | collected 2014-11-08 | reverse complement strand
GGTCCTCCACGATTAGAACGTTCGTCATTTTGCCTCCTCTGCACTTTCTGGTATCAGGCAACAGATGCCGGCGCCACCCTGAACCGGACAGAAAAGCGCCATGCTTCCATGCAGTTCGGTACACCGCTCGCTGATACTGTGGATACCTATCCCCATAGAGGTCTCTGTCATATCACGGGGCCAACCGATGCCATCGTCCCGCGCCATAAGAACCAGTTGGTCCTCTTCACGGTGAAGTCTGAGTTCAATGTGTGACGCCTGTGCGTGCCGCAGGGAATTGCTGAGAATCTCCCGGATAATGCTGGTGAGGTTGCGATCCGCGCGGCTGGTGAAATCCATGGTGGCGGCTTCGGGAGACAAGGTCATGTCCAGGTCGACACCAAACAGCTCGCACCGTTTCCGCGCTTCGTTTCGCCATCGCTCGAAGCTTACGTCCAGGTGTACCGTCTGCTTCTGCAGGCCCTGAATCACATCCCTAAGCTCATGCAGGGATTCCCGGGCCAGGTTACGAAGGTCTGAGTCCTGCGTGCGGTAGACGATGGAGAGCAGGCGTGCACCCACATCATCGTGGAGGTCCCGCGCCACACGTTTCCTCTCGGTCTGGACGCCCTGGCGGAACGAGTCCCGGTAATGTTGGGCATAGCGGAAAAGGTCCAGGGCCTGGGTGGTGAACTGAAGGTCTTCCCGGTCAAACAGGCGGTGCCCCTGGTTGGCATAACTCAGCACCAGGCTGGATTGTTGGTCAAGCATGGGTACACGAAGGCGCAGGCCATCGTTCACGATCTCCGCCTGGCTCGCCGGCGTCCGGCTCTTGCTGAGCTTCAGCGGCGCGAAGGAGGTCTGCAGCGCTTCCTGCCATTGCTGGTCCGGATTATGGTGGGCGTCAAAGGCATGGCTGATCATCGACGAAAGCTGGTTCCACAGGTCCTTGCGGCGCGATGAGGGCTGCAGTTTTGAAAGCAACAGCTGGCGCAACGGAAAGTAAATCCAGCCTACGACGACCAGGCTCATGACCAGGCTCAGATCCTGCTGAAGGTTGAGCCAGACCAGGAAGATGCCATCAAACAGCAGGATCAGGATGCCGCAGGCAAACCAGAACCAGGCCATCAGGATCCACCGGTCCAGGTCAAACAGGCGATAACGGACAATACCCAGCGCAATGCCGAGGTAGGTCAAAACGAAGAAGCCCCAGGCGTACTGCTGGTGAAGCACCGAGGGCAGGCCGATCAGCTGTGGGGCAACCACCAGTGACATATAGGCAATCACGCCGCTGAACCAGGCGTAGACGAACCATTTAAGCCGGGCCCGCGCCACCGGCTCACGTCGGGTACGCCGCCACTGGACTACGGCAAGCACAATATCCGCCGTGGCCCAGCCAAGCAGCGTTACCCGGGCAATGAAGTCCAGGCTGGACATCCATTGCCCCCAATTGGCTGCCAGGATCAGGCCGACCAGAAGAACCATCAACCACTCGAACCGGAAAGAGCTGATGCGGGTCGGGTAATACCACAGCAGGGTGGTCCCGGCCCCGGCAAACAGCATGGCGCCAAGCTGATTGACGCGGGAGAGAGCGAGAAACAGGTCGGCCGGCAAAGCCAGTGCACGGGTGGTATAAACGGCACTGGTGGTGATGGCAACCGCCATTGCGAAGCCCGCCAGTGCATAGAAAAAGGGACCACGCTCGTGCTGGGCGAACGCCCAGGCCGCAATGCCCATCCAGAAAATCAGCAGTCCACAAATCACCTGGTACCAGAAGATGGCTGGAAGCTCTGAGGGGTGGGTGGCTGGTGCAACGGTGATGGTTACCCACTCGGGTTCGTATTCCAGCAGGGCCGGGCTTCCATCCCTCTGTACCCGGAGAGACAACCGATCGGTCTCAAGCAAAGGCCAGATCCGGGCCTGCCGCTCGAAAAACCGGTTGTAGGCATCGAAATGGCTGCTGTCATCGGGCTCCCTCATACCATCCGGTGGTTCCAGGCGGAACTCGCCATGCCTGTTGCCGATGGCCAGGATCTCATCGCCCGCTGCGACAATGTCAGCCAGCGGAGAGCTATCACTGACCGAGGTAACGAGGACCCCGTCCTGGCCGGGCGCGGTGCGAATGCCCAGATACGGCAGGCTGCTGGCAAGGTAAATCGCCATTAACAGCAAACCGAGTCCGGCAATCAGACCCGTAGAAAGGATTCGGGAGGGTGCCCATTGCTTGGGCATAAGCGGACAAGTCCTTTTGAGTTTGGAATTATCGGGCAGGTCTCGCCATTAACAGTCCGACTAGTAAAGCGACATATAAAGGCATGTGCAAGCGTTACGTTCAGTTGCTTTATTTTTCAGTTATTTACAGTCCGTTACGTTGCCAAAAAACCGTCAGAAACGCCCGCCACAAACAACAACCGGCTAACAGTTTTGCTGACGCTGGCCCTCTAGGATGGAACCCTGAATTTCCCTCCGGAGGTGCTTCATGGTTGTCGCCTGTTTCCCCAGACTGTTGCTCGCTGCCAGCTTATCGGTGCTGCTCTCTGCCTGTGGTGGCGGAGGGGGTGGCGGTAGTGACACGGCCGCCTCACCGTCCGGCTCAGCCAATATTGTAGAAACCGCCAGTGACGAGCGGGCCGTCAATATCTCCGGGTACGCCGTAAAGGGCGTTATTTCAAACGGCATCATTACTGCCTGGGGCGTCGAAAATGACGGATCCCTGGTTCGTCTGGGTGAGTCCGTTCGTACCGGCAAGACAGGTTTTTATGACCTGGATCTTTCCACCAGCGCCGATCTCATCAAGCTGGAGCTCAGCAGTGACGGCAACACCCGCATGCGTTGCGATGCCGTGGATGGCTGTCAGGGCTACGGTGGCTCAGCCACTGCCGCATTCGGGGAAGACTTCTGGCCCGGTCCCAACCTGCAACTGGAAACCATGGTGTCCGTTGGTGTTGACCAGGAGCAGCCCGGGGGGCACCTGACCCCGCTCACCACCCTGAGCACCAGCCTGTTTGAATCAACCGGCGCAAATACCGGCTGGCAGGGCTTCCTGCAGGCCCAGAGCAAGGTAGAGGGCTGGTTCGGCCTGCAGCAGGGTTCGGTTGGACTGACCCCGGTAGATATCACCAGCACCCTGCCGGCGGATATTGAACAGGCAGAGCTGGAAGCGGCTTTGGTGAACTCAGCGTTTCTGGGCCTGGCCGTGGAATTTCCGGTGGAGGGTGTGCAGGGGGTTATCGATGCTTTCCGGAGCCAGCTCCTGACAACCGGGGTCATCAGTGATGATGGGGCCGAAGGGCAATCGGGGAGTGACCGCATCCAGCAATACGCTGCCGTCCATGCCTACGCGCTCGCCCAGGACGAAACATCGTCCGCCACAGCGGTCCTGGCGTCAGCTGGTGATCGGCTGCTCAGTGGCGTGCATATTGCCGACGACAGTGGCAGCCAGCCGGATAGTGACTCGATTGTCGACACGGATGACGGTGCAACAACGGATGAATCTGAGCGGGCGCCAGCACCGGAACAGGACGTGGTGCAATCCCCAGCCCCGGCCCCGCAGCCTGAAGAGAGTGTAGAGACGACCCCTGAACAGGAAACCACACCAACCACGCTGACGGCCACACTCACCTGGCAGGCCCCGCAGACCCGGGCAGACGGAACGGGTTTGGCCATGGGTGAGATCGGCCAGTACATTGTCCGCTACGGCACCCAGCCGGATGTGGAAGCCATGACCAGCGAGGTCATCGTCGAGGACGGACAGGCAATGGAAACTGAAGTCACTGGCCTGGCAGAGGGTACCTGGTACTTCGCCATGCGTACCGTGGACCAGAATGGCCTCGAAAGCGCCTGGTCAGAGGTAGCCAGCAAGACGATTACACGCTAGGGCGTTGAGCAGGAGTAAAAACAGGGCCTGGTTGGGGCCAGCTCCCAGTTTCGGGTTCACTCAACCAGCAGATCGTCCAGGTCGACTGCAAGGGCTCTCGCCAGTGAACTCAAAACCCTGACCGAGCCGCTCTTGTTGACGGCTTCAATCTGGCTGATGTAGGACTTGCCCACGCCAGCGTAACTGCCCAGCGCTTCCTGCGTGAGGCCACGATACTCCCGCCAGACCTTCAGTGGGTGTTCTTCCCGGGCAATCAGGCGCCGGGCAATTTCTGCGGGGATAGCCTCATCCTCACCGCTGGCCAGTTCGCGCTCTGCCTCCCGGGCGTCTGCCAGGTCTTGGGCGTCTTCTGCCAACTCCAGTAGTTGCAGGTACTCATCGTAGGGTAGAACGGCGTACTCCGGTTTGCCTTCACGTTCAATAAGTTGTGCGGTCATTTGTAAACATCTCCCCTTGAGCCGACCTTGACTACAAGAACCAACAGCTCACCATCATTAATGCTGCAAATCGCCCGGAAACTACCTTGCCTTAATCGCCAGTATGGCTCGCCCCGCATCGGTTTCCAGTCGCCCTGATAGGCATAGGGCGCACTGGCTATCGCTTCCAGTTGCTGCTGGAGTTTCTCAGCTTGTGCCTTGGGCATTTTTCGGAGCGCTTTCAGGGCCGTTTTCTTGTAGGCCAGTTGGTACATGGATCAAGTTTACTCGGCGTGTTTACTATTGGTCAACAATTTTGCTGGCCAGCTCGCAGTAGTTTCCTGCAACACGTTGCGGAGAGGGTACTGATTATCCGGCATGAAGCATCAGATTACTGAACCAACCACCAGAAAGAACAGTCCTCAGTTCATAAATCCTCCACTTGAACCTTACGCTCAATCAAAGCGCCCACCAGCGCTCCGATCAGCAAGATGTAGTTGAGCGGCTGCAGTAGGCCAAACGGAGCGGACCGATAATTCACCAGCCGCAGGGTTTCTGGTATGCTGATGTTTCATAGATCTGTGAAACAAGGAGCCCCTATGGAAGCCACCACGCGAGATTTGCGCCTGCATACAAAAGAGGTGCTCTCTGCCACTCGTCGGGGAGAGGACGTGATCATTACCTACCGGGGTAAACGCACTGCGCGCCTGGTACCGATTGACGAGGAACGTGCCAAGGGCAGAAACCCTGGTTTCGGAATGTGGGCGGACTATCAGGAGCTGGACGTAGACCAGCAGGTTAGAAACATGAGGAAGCGCAGAAGGTTTGAGTGATGCTGATAGACACGGATGTTTTGATTTGGGCGTTCAGGGGTAACGAGAAGGCATCGGACTTGCTGGACAACAAGCCGGGATTTGCGATTTCTATAGTCACCTACATGGAGCTGATACAGGGAGCACGAAACCGTGCCGAAATGCAGCTGATCAGGAAGACTTTGCGGTTCTGGGATGCACGCATCGAGCAGATCGACGAGGCTATATCTTCTCGCGCTGCGTTCCTCGTAGAGGAGTACTCCCTGAGCCACAGCATGGAGATGGCTGATGCTCTGATTGCTTCGGCGGCACTATCAATGGGTGAATCATTGCTGACCGCCAACGATAAGCACTATCGCTTCATTCCGGACCTGGAACTCGAGATCTTCCGCCCATGAATTGCCAGCTGAACCTTACGCCCAATCAAAGCGGCCACCAGCACCTCGATCAGAAAGATGTAGTTGAGCGACCGCAGTAGGCGCCTCTTAACTCGCGCCCGAATCCTGCAACTCCAGACTTTCAATATTGGCAATAATTGGCACTCGGGTAACATAACGTGAGGTGTTCATGGCCACAATGAACGTATCGCTGCCAGAGCCAATGAAAGACTGGGTTGAGGCCCAGTCCAGAACAGGCCGGTATGCCAACGCCAGTGATTATGTGAGGGATTTGATCAGAAAAGACCAGGATCGGGCTGAAAAGATCGCGCAAATGCAGCAGCTGATCAACGAGGGCCTCGACAGTGGTGAGGGTTCCAGAACGATGGATCAACTGCGTGAAGATGCCATAAGGATGGCCAAAGGATAGTTAATACAATGGATTATGTACTTAGCCGCAAGGCTGAGGAGGACGTTGTAAATATCTTCCTGCAGGGAATCGAGGATTTTGATCATTACATCCCCCCACTGTTTCCATATTTAACAGTAAATTACACACTTTACATTGCGACCTCCTGATTAGCTCCGTACTGTTCCTGCAACCAGAGACGACACTCTGGCACAGGGACTGTACATCAGGGACGACGCCTCTCCCCACGCGACTCCCCGATCTGTATTCCCTTCTGAAAGGATCCGCGCACCTGCGTGGTTACTGAACGCAAATTTGTACGACGGGACAGGAATTCCGATGCTGAAGAAAAAGAAAACCCTTCTCCAGATGGCCATTGCGGCCGCTTTAACGGCTGGTCTGACCGCTTGCGGCGGTGGTAGCTCATCTTCCAGTGACTCATCTACAAACGATGGCGGTGACACCGGAGGCGATACGGCGTCCTCCAGTGGCCAGGAACTGACCGGGCAGTTTGTAGACAGCCCCGTCGGTGGCCTGGAGTACACCCGCTCGGACAAGGGCGGTGAAGTCTTTCTGACTAGCGACCAGGGCGTGTTCAGCTACCTGGAGGATGGCACGGTCAACTTCCGGATTGGCCAGCTCACCATTGGCAGTGCCGCGGGCAAGGCCGTGATCTCTCCAAGGGATCTCGCCACGGATGCCGGCGCCACCAACATTGCCCGGGTACTGCAAACCCTGGACGACGACGGCAACCCCGCTAATGGCATCACTATCTCTGCGCAGGTTCGCAACAAGGCTGCCCAGGCGGCCACACCCGTCAACATCGCCGAAACCGCAGACCTGAACAGCATCGAAAAGAACATTACCGACCTGGTCGGTGATGGCCGTCAACTGGTCAGTGCCGAAGACGCCATCGCCCACCTGGAAGAAACCCTGACCAGCATCCAGGGTTCCGAAATCACCAGTTGCTCCGATGAAGGGGCTGGTGAGCTGGCGGCCAGCGACCTGAATGGCCTGACCGTTGGTGCCATTGCCGACGACGAAATCCTGTTGTTCCAGTTCCGCTCGGACGGCACGTTCACCGAATTCAACAGCGGTGATAACCCCAGCAAAGGCGCCGTAACCTGGGACGGCACCTGGGAGTGGGACGCAAGTGCCCAGCGCCTGGCCCTGGAATTCCAGAACGAATATGGCGAACTCGAGAGCGACGAATTCCCCCTGTGCGATGCCGGCAACCGCCTGATCGCCGAAGCCGAAGACGGCGTTGGAGAGCTCTACCGGCTCAACAAGCAGGTGAAAGACCGCCGCGCCGATGGCACCTACCTGCTCCAGTACCCGGATGAGACCGGAGCGGTTATGACGCTTATCTTTGGGGAGGTTGAGTACTTCGAGGGTGAGTCGATGCCCTTCTCAGCCGAAATTACCTACGGCGAAGGCATGACCACCATCAACTGGAGCGGCGAGGCAGACGACGAGCTCTATTTCCTGGCCGGCCTGCCAACCCGTACTGCTATTTACCTGGACTTCGGTGAAAAGACTGGTGACTTCCAGCGTATTGGCGTAGCAACCGCCACGGCGCCAATCACCAACAGCCTTCCCTCCGTGAATGACCTGGCCGGCAAAACCTTCCTCTATCGCAACGACGAAGACGACGAGGTGGTCACCATCGAGCTCACGAAAGAAGAAAGTGGCGCGCTGACCTACACCTCCTTCTACAACGACAGCTATGAAAACGACGTCCGCCAGGCCGCAGAACGCCGCGAAGACAGCTGGACCCTGACTGACGGTGTTCTCCACCTGGATGAAGACGGTGGCACTGAAGAGCGCTGGCGTATCGCCCTGGCGAAAACCACCGCCTACTGGGGCCTGAAGGCCGATGAAAACCCGGACGAAATCAACAAAATCGATTCCGTCTCCCTGGCCAAGCCGCTCACGGCAGAAAGCTTCCTTGGGCGTTACAGCATCAGCATTCCCACAGAGAATGGGCCAGAGACGCTGACGATCTCTGAAGGTGACAGCTGTGAGTTCTCCGGTTCAGGCTGTAACTGGACCATTGACGAGAATGGCAGGGGCGTCATTACCTTCGGTTCCGGCCAGAGCGAGAGGGCCTTTGTCTGGCAGATGGCCGACCGGGCCAATGGCTACATCTTCGTGATGACCCACGACGATGATCCCAGCGATGTAGAGCCCGGTTACATGACCCGTAACTAAGGCTCACACTACCCCGGCCCGCCGCCAGGCGGGCCGGTTCCTCACAAATCCCCCAGTCGAACCTTGACCACCTGCTGCTTTTGCATAAACGAAATCAGCACAATGGCCCGCTCCTCACCATCGTAGGCCTGGAAAATCCCCTCCACACCCCGGAAGGGTCCCTCATGGATCTGCACCTTCTCGCCCTTTTTCAGGCCGCCCTGTTCCTCAACCGCCGTCAAACCATCGTAGATGTACTCAATCACCTCATCCGGCACCGGAACCGGCCTACCACCAAAGCCCACCACCCGCAGCACCCCACGGGTAGAGCGCAGCTTACCCCACAGCGGGTCCGACGGATCTATATCGATAAACAGGTAGCCGGGAAACAGCGGCTCCAGCCGGGTAGTGCGCTTGCCGGCACGGATACGCTGCACCGTCACCTTGGGGTAAAAGCACCGGGCTTCCTGGTTCTGCAGGTTCTCCAGTGCCCGGTCTCCCTGGGCGGGTTTGTGTTGGATGGCGTACCAGGGCATGGGAACGTTCCTTGCGCGTTTAACGTCAGGATAGCCAGACGAGGGCCCGCCGTGAACTACCACGCCCTCGGAAAGGCGCAGAGGGTACGCACAAGGCTAATAAAAACAAATGCATTCCTGAATGTTTAACAACGGTTAACCAAAAGACACACAGAAAGTCCGTGTTTGGACCAAAGTGCCCTTGCCGTGGAAGTTTGATGCCGTAGAATTGCATCACATTTTTTTAACGTCCGCCCCAGAAATTAACAATCCAACCCCATGCCAGAACGCACTGATATCGGGTTGGTGGGGCGGTAGCGTGTCCGCCGGCCGTAAAATTCACCGCTTCAAACGTGAAAGCCGTTAAGAATAGGAACACAGGGAAATATGAAACTACTGGTAACTGGCGGAGCCGGTTTTATTGGATCGGCGGTAATTCGCCATATCATCGCCAATACATCGGATTCAGTGGTCAACGTGGACAAGTTGACCTATGCAGGCACCCTGGAGAGCCTTGCAACGGTTAGCGCCGACCCCCGGTACACCTTTGAACAGGTGGATATCTGCAACCGCACGGAACTGGATCGTGTTTTCCAGCAGCACCAGCCGGACGCTGTCATGCACCTGGCGGCTGAAAGCCATGTAGACCGCTCCATTGACGGCCCTGCAACGTTTATCGAAACCAATATCGTTGGTACCTATACCCTGCTGGAGGCAGCTCGTCAGTACTGGAACGATCTGAAAGGGGAGAGTCGGGAGGCCTTCCGCTTTCATCATATTTCTACCGATGAAGTATACGGCGACCTGGAAGGCCCGGAGGACCTGTTCACAGAAGAGACCTCCTATGCCCCGAGCTCACCTTATTCGGCCAGCAAGGCAAGCTCTGACCACCTGGTGCGGGCCTGGCAACGCACCTACGGCCTGCCGGTGCTGGTGACCAACTGTTCCAACAACTATGGCCCGTACCATTTCCCCGAGAAGCTGATCCCGCTGATGATCCTGAATGCGCTGGATGGCAAGCCGCTACCCGTGTATGGCAAGGGCAACCAGGTACGAGACTGGTTGTACGTGGAAGACCATGCCCGCGCTCTGTACAAAGTGGTTACCGAGGGCGTGGTTGGCGAAACCTACAACATCGGGGGTCAAAACGAAAAGCAGAACATCGATGTGGTGCGCACCATCTGCATGCTGTTGCAGGACCTGGCCCCTTCGGATATGCGTTACCAGGACCTGATCACCTACGTAGCCGACCGCCCGGGGCATGACCTTCGGTATGCCATTGATGCCAGTAAAATCCAGCGTGAACTGGGCTGGGCCCCCGAGGAAACCTTCGAGACCGGCATCCGCAAGACCGTGCAATGGTATCTGGATAACCTGGAATGGTGCCGGCGCGTGCAGGATGGCAGTTATCAGAGAGAACGCCTGGGAGTGAATCAATGAAGGGCATTATTCTGGCCGGGGGCTCCGGTACCCGGCTTTATCCGATTACCCGTGGCATTTCCAAGCAACTGTTGCCAGTTTACGACAAGCCAATGATTTACTACCCGCTATCTGTTCTGATGCTGGCAGGTATAAGGGATATCCTGGTGATTACCACCCCGGAAGACCAGGATGGCTTCAAACGGCTGTTGGATGATGGGCGCCAGTGGGGAGTCAACCTCACTTACGCCGTTCAGCCAAGTCCGGATGGACTGGCACAGGCCTTCATCATCGGCGAAGACTTCATTGGTAATGACAGTGTTTGCCTGGTGCTGGGCGATAACATCTATTACGGTCAGGGCTTCAGCCAACTGTTGCAGTCTGCTGCTTCCCGTGACAGGGGCGCGACCGTGTTCGGTTACCGGGTAACTGACCCGGAGCGTTTTGGTGTTGTCGAGTTTGATGAACAGCAACGAGCGATATCGATCGAAGAGAAACCCGCGCAACCGAAATCGAACTTTGCGGTAACGGGCCTGTATTTCTACGACAACAATGTAGTTGAGATAGCAAAGAATCTGACGCCATCTCGTCGGGGCGAACTCGAAATTACATCTGTTAACGAGGCTTACCTGAAGCGGGGAGCTCTCAACGTTGAGGTGCTGGGCCGGGGTTATGCCTGGCTGGACACCGGTACTTATGATTCGCTCCATGAGGCCGCAGGTTTCATCGAAACACTTGAGAAACGCCAGGGCCTGAAAGTGGCTTGTCTGGAGGAAGTTGCCTATCGCATGGGGTACATCGACAAGGCTCTGTTGCTGGAACAGGCGGAAGCGCTGCGGAAGAATAGCTACGGACAGTACCTGAAGATGCTGGCTGAACGTGGGTTCTAGGATAGGGTTCGCCACGTGAGACTTATTATAACGACTACATACCGCCCGGCCACTGAATGCACCTGCTGATATCGGAAGTAATACACAACTGGGATGAGGAAACACTGCGGTCAACACTGGGTTCCCTGTCCCGAAGCCTGGATGAGGCGTTCAGAGCCGGGGTACTGACGTCGGCGACGCTTTGGCTCTCATACAATGGCCCGGCTTCAATAAATGAAGGGGCGGCAACGCAGTTGCTGGAATCCGTATTCAACTGGCCAGTCAACTTGCGGATGAGCCAGCCCAATCTGGGATATGGGGGTACCAACAATCTGGCCCTGGCGGAAATGTTTGAGGTCTCGTCGGCAGAAGCCGCCCAAACCGCCATCCTGGTTATGAACCCGGATGTCCTCCTGGAAGAGAATACAATTACCGAAGCATTGCGCCACATAAATGCCGATAAACGGTGTGGGCTGGTGTGCCCCCAGATACTGGACTGGTCCGGTCGCGCAACCACCCTGGGGCACAAACGTTACCCGTCGCTGGCCGTACTGGCTGCCCGCCTGTTGTACCTCCTGTTCCGGTTACCCCCCGTCCGTTCGCTGAACGCCCGATACGAATACCAGGATGTGCCCCTCGATCAATCCATGAATGATATCGAGCTGTGCAGTGGTTGCTTCATGCTGGGACCCTTCCAATATTGGCAGCAGTTAGAGGGGTTTGATACACGTTACTTCATGTACTTTGAGGATTTTGACCTGGCGATGCGTGGGCGGAAAAAGGGCTGGCAGAACCATTACGTCCCCTCAGTGCGGATTCGCCACGCGGGTGGTGGAGGCGGTCAAAAACACTGGCGGCACCAACTGTGGCTGATTCGGTCCGCATTCAGGTTTTTTAATCGCCATGGCTGGCGATTTTGGCGAGTGTGAATTCTTCAGGATAGAGGCATCTCTCTAATGATTCTGGTAACCGGTAGCGACGGTCAGGTGGGCTATGCCCTGCTCAGGGCATTGTCGCCCCTTGGCGTAGTGAAAGGGATAACCCGCGCGGACGGCGACCTCTCCAACCCGGAGGAAGTCGAGGTGCTGCTGGATCGGTACCGGCCAACCTGTATTGTAAACGCAGCCGCCCATACGGCGGTTGACCAGGCCGAGTCCGATCCGGAGTTGGCGCAGGCATTGAACGTCGGGCTACCCGAGCAACTAGCCCGGTGGGCAAAAGCCAATGATGCCCACTTGCTCCATTACTCCACGGACTATGTCTACGACGGCAGTGGCTCACAGCCCTGGAGAGAGGAGGATGCCACTGGCCCGCTCTCGGTTTATGGGAAAACCAAGCTGGCCGGTGACCAGGCGATCCAGGATGCCGGTATTGGTGCGGTCATTCTTCGGACCTCCTGGGTATATGGCTCCCGTGGTCGTAATTTTATGCTGACCATGCTGAACCTGGCGATGGAACGGGATGATCTGAACGTTGTGGCCGATCAGTGGGGAGCGCCGACGCCAGCGTGGTTAATCGCACAGGTCACCAGCGTGGCGGTGCGTGAGAAACTCCGTGACCGCAGTGCGCTGGAAGGGGTTTATCACCTCACGTGTCGAGGCGAGACCACCTGGTGTGATTTCGCCCGGGCGATCATGACCGAAGCCCGGGAACTGGGTGTGGCCCTGAAGATTGCGACGGATTGCGTCAAACCGATTCCAACATCCGAATATCCCGCACCTGCGCCGCGCCCCCTGAATTCCCGCCTGGATGTGAGCCGGATTGAACAATCCCTCAATCTGGTAATGCCGGATTGGCAGCAGGCGTTACAGCTGACGGTGCGGGACTGGGCTGAATATCGATAATTTGCAAGGTTACTCATGAAGGTTACAAAAACACCCCTTGAGGGCGCATTGATTCTTGAGCCGCCGGTTTTTGGCGATGACCGGGGCTGGTTTACCGAGAGCTTCAACCACAGGAAATTTGCTGATGCCGTCGGGCGGGAAGTGACGTTCGTCCAGGACAACCACTCACTTTCGGCTCGCGGTGTGTTGCGTGGTATCCACTTCCAGATCGGCGAGGGTGCCCAGGGCAAACTGGTGCGCGCAACTGCTGGTGAAATCTTCGATATCGCCGTGGACCTACGTAAAAGCTCACCCACGTTTGGGCAGTGGACCGGTGTGGTGCTTAGTGCGGAAAACAGGAAACAATTTTGGGTACCGGCCGGATTTGGCCATGCCTTCCTGGTAACCAGCGAGTCCGCGGAGGTTCAGTATAAGGTGGACGCTTATTGGTCGCCTGAGCATGAGCGGAGTTTGCGATGGGATGATCCCGAGGTTGGGATTGTGTGGCCTGAAGTAGATGAACCAATTCTGTCACCAAGGGATGAACGATCATTCACATTGAAAGCCCTTTGTGAAAAAGGGGCGCTGTTTAATTGATGGTTACTCTCGACGTGCCACATGTCGCGGTTCTTTTATGTACCTACCACGGTGAACGATATCTACCAGAGCAGCTTGACTCTTTGTTGGCTCAAGACTATCCGAACTTCTCAGTCTGGGTTTCGGATGACAGCGAAGATCAGGAAACACGCTCTATCGTTGAGCGGTATAAGACTAAAAAACCGGGATTGATTCAGGCTATTCGGAAGGGCCCAGGAAAAGGAAGTTCAGAGAACTTTCTGGCGCTTCTTGCCAGTGAGGAAATTCAGGCTGACTATTTTGCTTTTTGCGATCAGGATGATGTCTGGAACACCGACAAACTATCACGAGCTGTGGCTGCGCTATTCGTGCAGAACCAGGAAACACCGTTGCTATATTGTTCCCGAGTCAGCCTCATCGATCAGGATGGTTCGTTTCTAGGCTTATCCCCATTGTTTCGGAAACCGCCCTCCTTTGCCAATGCGTTGGTGCAAAGTCTTGCGGGCGGCAACACCATGGTTCTGAACCGAGCAGCAAGAGAGCTCATCAAGACCGCCAGAAGGGGTGACGTTGTGGTTCATGATTGGTGGGTCTACTTGCTCGTTACAGGCGCCGGCGGACTAGTAATATACGACCCGAAACCTACACTCCTGTATCGACAGCATTCACAGAACGTTATTGGTTGTGATCAATCTTTCTTGGCAAGGCTCTCTCGGCTGAGAGCATTACTAGGTCGTCAGCACCAAAGATGGCATGACATTAATGTACGTGCCTTGGACGAGAACGTGGAGTCCTTAACTCCCGAGAACAGAGAGCTACTGGCTGAATTTCATGCCTGCCGGAACGGAGGCTTGGTTACCAGGTTGCGTAAGGTTTTTGGATTCCCTTTTTGTCGCCAGACCTGGATGGGGACGTGCTCCCTCTATCTGGCCTTTTTGCTGAAACGGCTGTAATTTTCATGATCGCAGACTTGGGGTTGCCCCATGTCCCCAACAGGTTGGAGATAATTTGAGATGGCTGGGCAACAGAAAACTTTTGCAGATATTGCTGATGATCTTGACCCAAGAGCACGCGAGCTATTGAGCATGCCAGCGTATGCTCAGGTTGATGAGAATCTGGTCAATATGGCCAATTTTTTCCCTTTAATCCAGCCGATTATTGACGCCGCAGCTCCATCTTCCATTTGTGAAATCGGCAGTGATCAAGGGATGACGACCAATCTGCTGAAACAATACTGTCACGATAATAGTTGTGTCCTGCATTCAGTGGATCCCTGCTTTTCTACAACCGAGCAGGTGGATGAGAGGACCTATCTTCACAGCTGCCTTTCCTTCGAGTACCTGAGCAACAGCGAGCCATCTGAGGTCTACTTTGTTGATGGAGATCATAATTACTACACTGCAGCGACTGAGCTTGAACTGATTCGTAACAGGAAACCCTCGGGGCAGCCCTGCGTCGTTTTTTTGCACGATGTGGCGTGGCCATGGGGAAAGATTGATATGTATTACGATGAGGGCAATATCCCAAAATCTCATCGGAAAAACACCGTAGCGAACCCGTTGCTCAGTCTGTTTTTGGGGGCTGATACCACCAAGGGGCAGGGCTTACCAATGAACGGCCTGAACGTAGCCGTGTTAGATGACCGTCCTGCCGGCATAGCAACTGCGATAGAGGAGTTCCTTGAGGTCTCGGAGGGCTGGGAGTATATGACAATCCCTTCCATATTCGGTCTGGGTGTTCTGATTTTCCGTGGTACGGAACCATCAGAGCTAGGCTCTGAATTCGATAAACTCAAGGGAATGTTTGACCGGTTTGCTCCCTTCCTGTCGATTCTGGAGTTTAACCGTATTACGCTTCTCGAAAAGGTAAATCAGTCTGGGTTCCTCTGGAGCCGGCAACATGAAGCAATAGAAGAGTATGACAAAAGAATTCATGAGCTCCGTCAGGAAGCTAGGGCCTATGACGAAATGCACGCTGCCAATAAAGCAATGGTTAAGGACATAGAGGTCTTGCAAGGCTATACCGGGGAGCTTGAGTCCAAAATCCAGAACGCAGAAAAGCTACAGAGTCGAAACCAAAAGCTTGAGCAGGAACTTGCTGAACTCCGTAAGGAGTCGGAGGCAAGCAAGGCACTTTTACATCAGGTGTCCTCTTTCACTGGCTGGATTAAGTACCGGCTTCAGAACTTCCGAAAATGACCGCTAGTAAAACACTCTATCTTCATATCGGTCAGCATAAGACCGGTACCAGTACGGTCCAGAATTTTTTCTGGAACAACCGTGACAGGCTAAGATCTCAGGGTATTTTTTACCCAGAGGCAGGGCTTTCAGGCCCAACACACGCCAATCTCGCCCTATCACTTCCCAGCAGGCGGGATGAAATGCAGGCGGCAATGTTTGCAAAAGCGGCCTCGGACCGAAACGGCACCTACGCGATTTATCGTGGTGAGCCAAGTGAGTCCTTGTACGCCAATCTGGGAGAGCAAATTGAGAGCAGCGGGTGTCCAAAAGTTTTGCTAAGTTCTGAATGTTTCATGGAGTGGGTTGAGCCCGCCACGATCAAGAGGCTGCTTGACCTGTACTGCCAATGCGAAATCAAGGTTATTCTCGTATTGAGACGGCAGGACCAGTGGATCCAGTCCGTATTCAACCAGGTTGTCAAGGATCCTGGGCTGCGTTACGCCGGTGCCCTGGAAGAGTTGCCACAGATAGGAATGCTGGATTATCTGACGACGGTTAAGAGGTGGGCCGAGGCGTTTGGTCCGGACGCGCTTGTTATCAAGACTTATGCTGAGACGGCCAAATACAGGACCGGAGTATTGGGGTGCTTGGCGGAAGTCATCGGGCTGCCACTCACCGAAGACCTGGATTTCCCCTCTTTCCATGAGAGGAATGTGTCCCTGAGGCGGTGGCAGATGGACGTGCTACAAGAGCTGAATCGGCGGGATACAAGTCTTAATACATTTCAGAGTGCTCTGGAAGCGTTCCTGAAGATGAACGAAGAGAGCCATTCGATTGCCGGCGATACCGTAAACTGCATCGACTATCGCAAGGCGCGGTCGTTGTACCGACAGTACAAGCGGGACAACAATAAGCTATCAGCTACCTTTATGGGTAGGTCACACCTTTTCAACCCGCCAACTCGCAAGGAATACCCTAAGCCAACTCTTATAAATTCTGTTACAATCGCCGACTTTTTGACTCGGCTAAAAACTGACTGATCAGGTAATCATGAAGCGGATATATCTCCACATCGGTGCCCACAAAACCGGGACGACCGCGATACAGTACTTCCTCTGGAACAACCGCAAGCAACTGCGCAAACAAAGCATTCTATATCCGGATCTGGGCATGGGGGGGTACTCCCACGGTCTACTGGCCAACGTGATAAAACCGAACAATCAGGATAGCCGGCTTACCGAGTATCATCAGCGGTTTGAGCTGGAGGTACTGGATTCCCGCTTTGACACAATCGTTCTCAGCTCTGAAGTCTTCCTTGAGGGGCTGAACGTCGCAGCCGCCGTTCGGGAGTTTTTGCCGAGAGAGCGCTGTGAAGTAAAGATCATTGTCTATCTGCGTAACCAGGCAGACTGGCTCGAATCCGTATTCAATGAGATCGTTCGTGATCCATACCGGCGGTATACCGGTGATATCCCCCATATGCGCGAGTATGAGCAGGGCTTGCATGATTACGAAAGGCTTCTGGCTCCCTGGATTGAACAGTTTGGCGGCGAGGCGATGGAGCTTTGCCCATATGAAAAAGCGAGAGTCGACGGTGGTATTCTCAAGCACTTGTTACAACTACTGGGTATCAAAGATCATGATGCGTTTGATTTTTCGGTGGATGCCGATAATCAGAACCTCCGGCTGCATGCCTTGGCTTCCGAGTTCCTGCGCCGTGTTAACCGGTTCCCGTTGTTGAACAATGAATACCTGCAGGTGGTAGATGATCTTCAGCGCATAACTCCGTCGATTGGCGACCAGTTTGGTGAGAAATTCTGCATTCTTTCCCCACAAACCGTCGATGACCTCCGCGATAAATTTGCGAGTCGTAATAGTGAACTGTTTTCACGCTATTCTCGCTATGGGAGTGAAGCGCTTTTCCCGGACAGGGAGCATGAAACCGAGACCCCCTTTGCCGGCGATAGCCTCAACCAGCGTGTCCAACATGCAATAGTGGAAGCGCTGAGCCCGAAAGCTATGGCCCTGCTTGAGACTATCCCCAAAGTAAGAAAGCGCATACCAGGTAAGCCATTCCTGCCACCGCCACCTCAAGATCAGGAAAAACGACTCAACGAAATCATCTTCCGGCAGCGTTTTGAGCTGCGGCGTCTTTACGAAAATACGGATAGAAAGGCTGATTCATGAAAAAAGTTGCAGTAATCACCAGGACTAAAAACAGACCGATTATGCTGCCTCGGGTTCTGATGAGCCTGTCCCGCCAAACCACCAAAGATTTCGTATGGGTGTTGGTCAACGATGCTGGTGAGCACGAGCCTGTGGATGCCATTGCGAGCCAAGCGAGAGATGAGGGGCTGGATGTTCAGGTAATTCACAGACAAAAATCTATAGGTATGGAGGCGGCATCGAACGATGGGGTTCGCCAGTCTGAATCGGAGTATGTGGTTATCCATGATGACGACGACAGCTGGGAGCCCCCCTTCCTGGAGACCACCATCAATTATCTGGATGAACATGAGAACGTTCCGGGCGTTATTACCTGGGCTAACCGGCTTGATGAGACGATTGATGGCGATGCGGTTAAGATACAAAATCGCTATCCATACAACCACTGGCTGCTGAATATCTATTTGGCGGATCTTGCGGTGGAGAACCGTTTCCCCCCGATTTCCTTTCTATTCCGCCGCAGCATCTATGACAAGCTCGATGGGTTCGATGAAACCTTGCCGGTTCTGGGAGACTGGGATTTCCACCTTCGGGTACTCATGGAAGGTGATATACACGTGATTCCCAAGGCTTACGCAAATTACCATTTCCGCATTAATCTCCAGAAAGGTGATGTGTACGGCAATACCGTAAACAGCGGCATCGACAAGCACATTCTTTACGACGCGATCTATCGAAATCGGAAATTGCGGGAAGACATTCATGCAGGCCGTAGCGGGATTGGCACTTTGCTGGCCATAGGTCAGATGCTACGTCGGGTCAACCACATGTCCGACACCCTCGGTCGGATTGGTCATGCAACCCGCAATCACCGCATCCTGGCGTTTTTCCGAAGACTGGTAAGAATCTGATGGGGTGGAAAGAAAACTACGCGCGGTTTGCCGGGCTTGCTGAATCCCCGGAAACTGACGTGGTGTCTGTTGATGTCTTCGATACTCTGCTGTTTCGAACTACGCTACCCGAGCCGGTGAAATTTCATCGATTCGGTAAAAGGATGTATGACGCCCTTCCGGTGAAACCGAAAGATGTCGGTGCCCCTTCGCGATACATGCAGCAGCTTCGTTTACTGGCCGCCAGAACCATCTACCATCAAAAACCAATGGTCAAAGGTGCCCGGGAAGCTACGCTGGATGAGATATATGATTTTATGGTGTTTGCGTTAAAGCAGCACATAGATCTGACCGACACCCAGTGCCAGCAAATTATAGCTGAGTTTCGGGCAATTGAGCGATCGCTTGAAGTGACCGACCTGTCCAGGAACGAACGTTTAGTGACCACGCTGGCGCGATCGCGCGCAGCTGGCAAAAAAGTCGTTGCCGTGTCCGATATGTATCTCAGGTTAGCTGACCTGGAGTACCTTCTGGAGAAGTTTGAGTTACGTTCTTTGCTTGATGCGATATATGTAAGTAGTGAGTACGGCTACAGTAAAGCTTCGGGTGCCTTGTACGATACGGTAATGGAGGACTTGGGGGTAGAAGCAGCGCAAGTTTGCCACATCGGCGACAACTATCATTCTGATTTCGCCGTACCATCATCGAAGGGGATCACGGCAATGTTTGCGCCAAGACCGAAGTGGTGGCGATTAACCACGCGCGTACGACATCGTCTTAACGTGTAATCCAACCCGAAACTGAATTTCTATCACTGGATCCAAATGACTCTGACAGAGCAAACCCGACAACTCAATCATGACTTGCTGGGACCGATCTTTTACCGGTTTTGCTATAAGCTTTACCTTGGTCAACGTTGTCAGCCTATTGACAACTCCCAACTCCTGTTCCTTTCACGAGGTGGGATTCGTTTAAGGGCGTTCTATGAGACATTTCTCAACGCAAATAACATTGAAAGTCCTATTCCGTTCAGGGACTTCTATGTATCTCGAATGGCTCTTATCAAGGCGAGTCTGCACTATGCCTATGAAGTAGTCATCGACGACTTCTTGGGAGAATATTCTTGGTTCACCGTGGACCAAGCGTTTCGCGCTTTCCTTCAGCCTGATCAGTACCAAGAATGGGCTGACTGCCAGCATGATTACGATCGAAACGGCCGTGTTGAGCGGTTGCTGATTGATCAGGTGGTCTGGGGTGAAAGCGAAGCGGCGGACTGCCTCAGGCATATGCTGGACGAGCAGTATCACAACTATCAGCATTACCTCAGTCAGACGCTTGGTAACCGTAAGAATGTTCTTGTCGTGGACACGGGATGGTCAGGGTCCATACTAAGGTTTATGCAGAATTTGGACCCGAGCAGAGACTATACTGCGCTTTTCTTCGGTCGGTACAACTATGGTAAGCCTGATCCCGAGTGGTTCAATCGTGTAGTGGGTGTTGAAGTGCAGCACCCGGATTTCGATCGGAAGATTCCCGTCACTGCAATCTTTCTCAATCGCCATTTGATTGAAGGTCTATGCGAAATTCGGTGGCCGAGTGTAACGGGTTACCGTAAGGTCTCAGGTGATGTGGTTGAGTCCTATGAAGGCTGTGCTCCCAAAGGTCAGATCATTCCAGATGAGAGTGAGCCTCATGCATATGGCGTCTATCAATACGTGAATAAGGCTGAAAGTGGCCTCAACTTTGAGATAATAAATAATAGGGCTGATCGGGTGGCAGCTTCTTTATGCCGGCGGTTAATGTATCCTCGAAAAAAGGATCTTCCATTGTTGAGTGTTCCAACTCGCTCGGCCGATTTTGGAAAAGATCTGGATGTACCGTTCTTCGCAGAGCCGATTAGACCGGCTTATCACATTCGGTCGAAATTGAGGCAGTCAAAAAACTCCCTTTGGCAAACTGGGCAATTAGCTTTGGAGTTTGGGCCCTTTCGTGTAATTAGCCAATTTCTTTATCACAGGCGGAAGTCAATCGTTGCATCACTAAGTAGGCTGGGCGTGCTTTAATTATACTGGGACGATAATTTATGCTGTTAAAAAAAAGTTCTAATAATACTAAAAAAAAATTGATTTTACACATCGGGATGCATAAAACAGGATCTACAGCAATTCAGGCGTCTCTACATGCCTCCAGGAAGCATCTCCTAGGTCATGGTATTAACTATCTTGACAAAGTGCGTATGAATCATAGCACGACATTTGTTTCACTTTTTGGAGACGATCCGCATAAATATCACATCAACGTTCAGAGCGGAATTAATACCCCGGAAAGGGCAGAAAAGCATAACAGATCCCTAAGAAAAATAGTTTCAGGTGAGTTTGCGGATAATGAATGTGAGAAGTTTGTTGTGTCCGGAGAGGGTCTGTCTATCTTGAGTTTGGAGGGTGTAAAAAAACTGAAGAATTATATTGGTAATTACTTTTCTGACGTTCGTGTCGTGTTTTATGCGAGGCGCCCTCTAGAATTTTATAAGAGTATGTGTCAGCAGTATATAGTGGGTGGTCGTACGTTAGAGCAGTTGAAATCTAACCCACCGCTTCCAGAATATAGATTTCGACTTGAAAAGTATTTGACAACATTTGGTGAAGATAGTGTCACGGTCAGGCTTTTTGATCGTGACCAGCTTTTTAATGGTGATGTTGTATCGGACTTCTTGAAAATTCTTGGTCTTGATTCAGGATCTATTGAAAAGATCAAGAAAGTTCAAACCAATGAGAGTGTAAGTGATAGTGCTATCAGAGTTATCAATAGAATTAACGAAAAATATCCTGCGTTTATCGATAATTCTACCAATCCCGAGAGGGGGGCGTTTATTAGAAAAGCTTTTGTTCTTGCTGCTGAGAAATCTTTAGATAGTAAGTTTGAGATTCCATGTTTTTATGGTGATGAGTATTTGTCAGTCGTCAACGAAGACATCGATTGGATAAATCAGTATATGGATCATGGGCAGTTCGTAGAGAAAATCACGAAGAAGGAGTTGGCTTCTTCTGGCGGAGAGTTGCCAAATGATATTGTAAGCTTGGATTTTGTGGCCGAGCTCGTTAATGAATTGCAGAACGTATCGGAAAGGCGAATGGCAAAGATTGAGGGCCTGGAGAGAAAGCTTTCTCGAAAAGGCTTAATATGATTCTCGGTTTTCGGTAATATCTTTTGTTCTAGTGTCCCTTAACAAAAGTTCGTCTTGTTATTAAGTTTGTCGGATAATCGCGCAATGGATTCAATAATTTGATCCGCCGTTTTGCGCCATACAAAAGGTTTGGGATCGTCGTTGTATCGTGCCAGGTAGTCTTTAATAGAAGCCTCCAGTTCGCGAGTGCTGCGGTGCGAGTGGCGCTTGATCCAACGTTCCGAGATCAGGCCAAAAAACCGTTCCACCAAGTTGACCCACGATGCTGATGTTGGCGTGAAATGAACGTGATAGCGGGGCCTTGCGGCGAACCAGGCTCGTACCTTTTCTGTCTTGTGGGTCCCGTAGTTGTCCATGACCAGATGAACATCCAGATCTTCCGGGACCTCCCGGTCAATCTCATTTAAAAACGCCAGGAACTCTTTGGCACGGTGTCGCCTGTGCAGGCGTCCGATGACCTCGCCAGTGGCAACGTCCAGGGCTGCAAACAGAGTGGTAGTGCCATGGCGAACATAATCGTGCGTTCGCGTTTGGGAGTAACCAAACGACAGCGGAAGCGCCGGCTGGGTGCGGTTCAGCGCCTGTATCTGGCTTTTCTCGTCTACACACAGGACCATCGCCCGGTCAGGCGGGTTCATATACAACCCGACAATGTCGTGAACCTTGGCCACAAAATGGGGGTCGGTCGAGAGCTTAAAGGTCTCCAGACGATGAGGCTTTAATCCAAACGCCCGCCAGATCCGGCTGACTGCCATGGCATTGAGCCCGGTTTCCCTAGCCATCAGCGTGGTAGACCAGTGGGTGGCATCCTTAGGCTTGGATTGAAGCGTTTTGTTGATAACGTCTGTTACCTTGTCGTCATCAATACTGCGTGGCCGGCCACTTCTCGGGGCGTCTGTCAGTCCCGCCACACGAAGCTGCTCGAACCGCTTACGCCACTTACTGACGGTCTCTGCCGTTACACCCACTCGCTCGGCAATCACTCGTCCGGGCAAGCCCTCAGTGCTCAACAGGATCATTCGTGCGCGTTGCTGCTCGGCTGCCGGCATCTGTCGCTACGTTCGGTGAGCCAGACTACACGCCTATTGATGAAGATCACGGTCAGGCGCCCATTAACCCTTATGGTGCAAGTAAGCTGATGGTGGAGCGTATTCTGAGAGACTACGCTTCGGCTTATGGCCTTAACTCTGTTTCCCTGAGGTATTTCAATGCTTGTGGGGCCGATCCGGAAGGTGAGCTAGGCGAATGCCATGATCCTGAGACCCATCTGATTCCACTAGTGCTTCAGGCTGCCTCTGGTCGTCGCGAGTCTATAACCGTCTTCGGTCGAGATTACCCGACCAAAGACGGCACCTGTATCCGCGATTATATTCATGTTCAGGATCTATGCACTGCGCATGAGCAGGCACTAAATCTGCTGACCAGTGGTGAAGGGCTTGGGGCTTTAGCCTATAACCTCGGAAACGGCAGGGGCTTTTCTGTCCAGCAGGTCATTGAGGTCGCCAGTGCTGTTGTAGGGCGCGACGGTTTCAGTATCGACATAAAGGAAGGTAAAAGGCGGGAAGGCGATCCTGCGGTTTTGGTTGCAGATGCATCCAAGGCGGAACGAGAGCTGGGATGGCGTCCCGAGTATTCCGAGCTGGAAGAGATTGTTCAACATGCCTGGAATTGGGAGAAGAAACTCGCTGGACTGACTTAACACTAAATGGGTGTCAAACCTGATCAATCAACATCGAGCGATAAATCGTTGATGTCAGACAAGGCCTCGATAGCTGATCGGTAACATTGTCTCGATGTAAGCGCTTCAGTTCTTCCGAAATTAAACGCAAGGCTTACAGCTGCTGGAGTAAGCCCATTCTTTGTCTCTGCTTGGTCTATGAGATGCTGTAGCTGCTCAGCTTTGGGGCTACGTGTTTCGTCAGTGACATGCATGCCGGAGGCAAAGGGTTCTAGCGTCCACTTTCCCCAATGGATGGAAGCCAGGTGCCCGTTCCCATCTCTTACATAAAGTTTGGAGTTACGCGTAGGGTTGGCTATGACTGGCTGCAGGGATTTAAGTACGGTTCGGTACTCGGGCAACCGACTCTCAAATATGTCAAGGATTCGCTGTTCCTGTGGAGTGGCGATGAGACGCAATCGTTCAAGGATCGAGTGATCGATGCGATTCCAGAGCATGCTCTTTGACCGTTGATACTGTTCCGAGAGTGATGTTGGTGGCTGAATGCTGAGTAGTCTGAGCTCAAAGTCTCTGATGAGATTTTTCGGGCGTCCTTTCACATATTCAGAATGGTTGTGAAGATCGAACAGGTGCACATGGTGACCGTTTATCACGGATACGCTAAGTAGTTTCGGGCTTGGTAATCCGTCGGGAGACTGGAGCAGTAGGGCTGCCTCATGGCGTGCTTCTGCGCTTTTCTGTTTGTCGAAAACCTTAATGAGGAACTTCTTCTCTGAATCACTATCCGAGGTGAGGATCATAAATAGTATGTTCGGGAGGCCAGTTTCATGCCATCGGATATGATAGTCGCAGCCTTTGTTGCCTTCTTCCTGGTGGACTAACATGATCAGGCTTTCCTGAAGAGCGCTGCTCTCCAGAAATGACCAGATAGATGCATTGTAATTTTTTGTTGGTGTGAATGCCATATCTCTGAAGAATAAAGCCTGCAACTTTTCTTTTTGCTTGGCTAGGAAGCTTACGCCATTTATGGCGATCACCATTTGCGAAAAAAGTTGCCGCGCGAGGATGATTGATAGTAGGACAGATAAAAAACCGGGGATACTGTCTATTATGTAGTCCACTACGATTGTCAGGAAGGCTGTTAAAAAACCGATGTTACCCAAGAAATTCAGGTGTGCTGGGAGCTTCTCTATAAGCGCGCTTCTTGCATCTTGGGAGTAGTTCCAGATCATCGTATATCCTGCCACGCAAAGCGCGGTAAATATCGAAATGGTAATTGCTATTTCTGGGTAAACGATCGCCAAGATGACTAGGCCCGCTATTACAAAAATCAGACTGGCGATGGATGATGAATATTTTAGATAGGCCGTTTCTGATAGTGTTTCCTGATTTTCGAATAACGTTAGTTTGTCATTTCGTTTGTGGAGTCGATCGACGCCAACCTGTGCAAGTTTTTCCGTGAGTTTTCCGGCCAGGTTGTTGAAGATGAAAGCGCCGATTGCTAGCGCGGTAATACCTCCGATTAAGTATTGCTCTCCGAACTGCCTGAAAAACTCTGGAAAAATGTTTGGTATATTTCCGCTGCTCATGATCATCACGATTTTCAGCGGAAGAAGCAGGGAGGCAATAAGGGCCAGTTGTGCCAGAAAGGTCAGTGCTATGGAGGCCAACGTGCCAAGTGGAAACACCTGCAGGAATTTCGCACCGAGGATAGTGGACCAACGTAGAGAGGCTGCAATTTCTTTAACCATGGGTCTCGGGAGTATCCTGAGCTAGTTGAAAAATCAAAACAGAGCGTTCCGTTATTTTCCTGAGGGGTAAGCCCCCTTTGTCCTTGCGATGCCCATCCAATTGCTTCATACCGGTTGCAATCCAGCATACTTTGAAAAGCATTGTTCTGAGCAACAAAAAGGCCTGGCAGACTAGAGAAATATTGGTACTCGGCGTGCAGAAACTACGAAGAGAAGGTTTGCCCTTTGTGGTCCACTGAGCTGAGCGATACGGGCAAGTCTACCATAGCTGAGTCGTCGGATTTTGAACTATAGAAACGCGCCTATCTTACGTTTTTGCTGGACGTGGGCAACCGTTGTCACGGCCTGGTAACCTGCCTCTAGCTTCGAGACTAGCTTCGGCCTCCGCTTTTGGTTGCGGTGAGTAACCAGCTAAGTATACTTCGGACCATTCAGAGCGACTCCGCTACGGAAACTCAGCTGGGCTGCTACGTCGCGTTTCAAGGTGGCTCCCAGAACGCTGGTACCATTGGGCGTCTAGGGAAGCGCGTCTATAATTTTCTCACTTCTTCTCAGTTGCAGGTTTTTTCAATGCCTATGTCTAATGATACCTCCGTTGCAGGGAGTTCCCTCGCGGCGCTTCTGGATAAATTCTCCGAGCGTAAGGCCGTGATCGGCGTAGTCGGACTGGGCTACGTCGGCCTGCCGCTGGTCCTGCGGTACAGTTCCGTTGGCTACAGGGTGATTGGGCTGGATATCGATGAAGCGAAAGTATCCAGACTGAACGCGGGCTGCAGCTACATTGAGCATATTTCGGACGGGAAGGTGGCTGCTGCCCGGGATTCCGGCTTTGAGGGGACAACGGACTTCAGCCGCGCAGCGGAGTGCGACGCCCTTATTCTTTGCGTGCCCACGCCGCTGAACAAGTACCGCGAGCCGGATATCAGCTACGTTGTGAACACCACGGAAGCCCTCCGACCTTACTTCCGGGAAGGGCAGGTGGTCTCTCTCGAGAGCACCACCTATCCCGGCACTACGGAGGAAGAGTTACTTCCCCGGATTGAGAACGACTACCTCACGGTCGGCGAGAACATTTTCCTGGTGTACTCCCCGGAGCGGGAAGATCCCGGTAATCCGGATTTCGAGACACGGACCATTCCAAAAGTGGTCGGCGGGCATACCCCGAACTGCCTCGAGGTTGGTGTTGCCCTGTACGGGCAGGCCATCGACCGGGTGGTGCCGGTCAGTTCCACCAAGGCGGCGGAGATGACCAAGCTGCTGGAGAACATCCACCGGGCCGTCAACATTGGTCTGGTCAACGAAATGAAGATCGTCGCAGACCGCATGGGCATAGACCTGTTTGAGGTGATTGATGCCGCTGCCACCAAACCCTTTGGTTTTACCGCCTACTATCCGGGGCCGGGTCTTGGCGGTCACTGTATTCCCATCGACCCCTTCTACCTGACCTGGAAGGCCCGGGAGTACGGACTGCATACCCGTTTCATAGAGCTTTCCGGTGAAATCAACAAGGCCATGCCTGAATACGTGGTGGGCAAGGTGATGGACGGGCTGAACGATGCCGGCAGGGCGCTTAAGGGCAGCAAGGTGCTGGTGCTCGGCATTGCCTACAAGAAGAATGTAGACGATATGCGGGAGTCCCCTTCCGTTGAGATCATGGAGATTCTGGAGCAGAAGGGGGCAGTGGTGTCATACAGCGATCCTCACGTGCCGGTGTTTCCGGAAATGCGGGAGCATCACTTCGATTTATCGAGCGTTGAGCTGTCGGAGCAGGCATTATCTGAATACGATGCTGTCATACTTGCGACCGACCATGATCGGTTTGATTACGACCTGATCAAGTCTGCTGCCCGTCTGATCATTGATAGCCGCGGGAAATACCGCGAGACTGCTGCCAACGTTATCAAAGCCTGAACCGGAATCGATCCATGAAGAACTTTGCGCTCATCGGCGCGGCGGGCTACATCGCCCCACGCCACATGAAAGCCATCAAGGAGACTGGCAATCACCTGAGCATTGCCTACGATACCAACGATTCGGTCGGTATCATCGACAGCATCTCCCCAGCCAGCGAATTCTTTACCGAGTTCGAGCGCTTCCAGGAATACGCCTGGCAGCTCAAGCGTAGCCCGGAAACTGCATTGGACTACGTGGCTGTGTGCTCGCCCAACTATCTGCACCACGCCCACATTGCCGCGGGCCTGCGCCTGGGCTGTGATGTGATCTGTGAAAAGCCCCTGGTGCCGACGCCCGAGTTGTTGGACGAGCTGGCACTGATTGAGCGGGAAACCGGCAGGAAGGTGTACAACATCCTGCAACTCCGCCATCACCAGGCCATCCTGGACCTTAGAAACAAGGTCGCCACTGAAAACCGCTCCGACAAGTACGAGGTAGAACTCACCTATATTACCTCACGGGGCAAGTGGTACATGGAGAGCTGGAAAGGCGACCCCCGCAAGTCCTTCGGCGTGGCCACCAACATCGGCGTCCACTTCTTCGATATGCTGCACTTCATCTTCGGCGACCTGCAGAAGAGCGTGCTGCACTACGCCAACGAATACAAGGCCACCGGCTATCTGGAATACGAAAAAGCCAGGGTGCCCTGGTTCCTCTCTATCGACGCGAACGATCTGCCGGAGAGCGTAAAAGGCAAACAGCCAACCTATCGTTCCATCACCTGCGAAGGCGAAGCAATCGAGTTCTCCGGCGGCTTTACGGACCTGCACACGGTAAGCTACCAGGAAATCCTGGCTGGTCGGGGCTACGGTATTGAGGATGCCCGCCACTGTGTGGAAACCGTAAACCACATCCGCACCGCCCCCCATGAAACCCCGGAGCCGAACGAAGGCCACCCATTCCTCTCGAAACTAGTTAGATAGCCACGGAATCCACGAAAAGTCAGTGTCTTTTTCTTTCGTGTCTTTCCGTGGTTTCCGTGGCAAAAAGGAGTTTATATGGCCGTAAAAATCCATCCCACAGCAGTAGTCGACGAAGGCGCCCAGATCGGAGAGGGCTCCCGCGTATGGCACTTCGTCCACGTATGC
>Ga0098065_1000236_pt1 | contig 28388 bp, 21 predicted proteins | sample 25_taG_FD_75062 | JGI IMG/M metagenome (GOLD analysis project Ga0098065, IMG submission 75062) | Marine viral communities from Cariaco Basin, Caribbean Sea - 25_WHOI_OMZ | ecosystem: Environmental > Aquatic > Marine > Oceanic | place: Caribbean Sea: Cariaco Basin | collected 2014-11-08 | reverse complement strand
TCCCAATAAGACTGTTGTCGCCTACCTCACAGCCGTGCAACATGGCCAGATGCCCAATCGTCACGTAGTTGCCAATCTTGACTTCAATACCGGCATCCGTATGAATCACTGCGTTTTCTTGCACATTACTATAGTCCCCGATATGGATATTTTCATTATCCCCCCGAATCACAGCGCCAAACCAAACGCTGGCTTGATGGCCTAGATACACATCGCCGATGACCCGGGCGGTATCCGCTACCCATCCTTTAAAAGGGCTGGCAAAGGTCGGCGTTTTATCTAAATACTGAAATATCATAAATCGTCCTTAACATAGTAGTCTGGCGGGGAGTATTTGGCTGGGCTCAGTGTTAAACTTGATACGGGCGTGCTGATTGAAACCCACTTTTATGTCTAAATCATAGCCTGACTATAGCAGCTTCAGGAATGGCTCTCTATAAATAGTCACAAAATGCCATATAAACCAAATAGTAATGCCTTAATGGCACACAAAGGTTTAAGGATTGAATAGCCTGAGAGTAATTCGCTTCTTAAATAAGAAGAAAGCGTAAATGCAGAGTATCCGCCCTAGCTCTTACGCTAAAACTCTTGTATAATGCGCAAAATCTGTGCCAAAGCGAGCGGACATGATACTTTTACGAACTACGACTTATACAACTTAGTCTGTTTCGTAATTGCTATCAATAATGTCTTCTCGCTTTTTTGTGGCCAATTTTTGGCATCACAGAGCGAAAAAGCATCTTATAAACGAGCGGAGGCAACCTTGAATACAGTGGCATCACCAGCAGTAGCGAGCGAAGAGACAGCAGCAATTTTAGCATTGGCAGATGGCACTATCTTTCGTGGTATCAGCATCGGTGCTTTAGGGCATCGCGTCGGCGAGGTCGTATTTAATACTGCGATGACCGGCTATCAAGAGATCCTCACCGACCCTAGCTATGCCAAACAGCTCGTCACCCTCACCTACCCGCATATCGGCAATACGGGTACCAATAATGAAGACAGCGAATCGGGCAACGTGGTTGAGCGTCATCAAGTTTGGGCAGAAGGCCTCATCATTCGTGACGCGACTATGGTCACCTCAAACTTCCGTAATAGCGAATCTTTATCCGACTATTTAAAAAATCACGACACGGTAGCTATCGCTGAAATCGATACCCGTAGACTGACCCGTATCCTGCGCGAGACTGGTGCACAAAGCGGCTGTATTTTAACGGCTGCAGCGGGCGCTACCTTGAGCAGTGAAGACGAGCAAAAAGCCATCCAATTGGCAAAAGGCTTTGCCGGCTTAACCGGTATGGATCTAGCCAAAGAGTGCTGCCATCCAGAAGGCTACACTTGGACTGCAGGCACTTGGGAATTAGCTGATACCCTATTGAATCGTGATACCGAAAGTAGTGCCAACAGCAAAACCGGCGGCTACTTTAAAGAATTGGGCAATCACATCGAGCAAAAATACAATGTCGTCGCTTATGACTTTGGTACGAAGACCAATATCTTACGTATGTTAGTTGACCGTGGCTGTAAAGTGACCGTGGTGCCTGCTGAGACCCCTATCGCTGACGTACTCGCGCAAAACCCAGACGGCATTTTCTTATCGAATGGCCCTGGCGATCCAGCGGCTTGTACTTATGCTATCGATGCGGTTCGTCACGTGATTGAAGAAACGGACATTCCGACTTTCGGTATCTGCTTAGGTCACCAGTTGGTAGGTCTAGCCAGCGGTGCCAACACTGTCAAGATGAAATTTGGTCACCACGGCGCCAACCATCCGGTACAAGACTTGGATAAAGGCATCGTCATGATTACCAGTCAAAATCATGGCTTTGCGGTGGATGAAGCGACCCTACCTGATAATGTGCGCGTTACGCATCGCTCATTGTTTGACGGTTCAAACCAAGGTATTGAGCTGACCAATAAGCCGATATTTAGCTTCCAGGGTCACCCTGAAGCCAGCCCTGGTCCGCATGACTGTGCGCCACTATTCGATCGCTTTATTGACATGATGGCCGCTGCAAAAGCTTAGAAACCTTACGTTTTATTCCGCATGTCTTTAGCGCTACCATTAAGTTGTTTATTGTCACAGCCTAATGTCTAACTTGCGCTTTAGATACTGGGCTGGACTTACGGTCTTAACTACTTATAGATAATAGTCATATTTTTAGTGACCGTTAAGACCGTTATAAAACGACCCGCTCGACCCCATATATAACGACTATAGATAGTATTTATAGTAGCAAAAGGCTGTCCCATAGCGCTTTATGCCACCCCCTATAAAAACTACCGCTATAACTATTAACTCGCCAAATAGGATTTAAATACGCCATGCCAAAACGTACCGACATAAAAAGCATTCTAATCATTGGCGCAGGCCCTATCGTCATCGGGCAAGCGTGTGAGTTTGATTACTCAGGCGCACAGGCGTGTAAAGCCCTCAAAGAAGAAGGTTACCGAGTTATCTTGGTCAACTCAAACCCAGCGACGATCATGACTGATCCGGCTATGGCAGATGCCACTTATATCGAGCCGATTACTTGGCAGACGGTTGAGCAAATCATCGATAAAGAACGCCCAGACGCTATCTTGCCTACGATGGGTGGTCAGACCGCTTTGAACTGTGCGCTAGAATTAGACAAGCACGGCGTGTTAGCAAAATACGGTTGCGAATTAATTGGCGCGAGTAAAGACGCTATCGAAATGGCCGAAGACCGCGACTTATTTGACCAAGCGATGAAGCGTATTGGCCTTGAATGTCCGCGTGCTGATATTGCCAACACGATGGAACAAGCGTTTGAGATTCAAGCGAAACTTGGCTTCCCTACCATCATCCGTCCTTCTTATACGATGGGTGGCTCAGGCGGCGGTATCGCTTATAACCGCGACGAATTCATCGAAATTTGTGAGCGTGGTTTTGACTTATCCCCTACCCATCAGTTACTTATCGATGAGTCATTAATCGGTTGGAAAGAGTACGAGATGGAAGTGGTTCGTGACAAAAACGACAACTGTATCATCGTCTGTACCATTGAAAACTTTGACCCAATGGGTGTGCACACTGGTGACTCAATCACAGTCGCTCCAGCACAGACTTTGACGGATAAAGAATACCAAATCATGCGTAATGCCTCATTGGCGGTACTGCGTGAAATCGGTGTTGAAACTGGTGGTTCAAACGTGCAGTTCGGTATTAACCCTGATACCGGCCGTATGGTGGTCATCGAGATGAACCCACGCGTATCACGCTCGTCAGCATTAGCCTCAAAAGCGACTGGCTTCCCTATCGCCAAAATCGCAGCGAAACTAGCGGTCGGTTATACCTTAGATGAGCTACAAAACGACATCACCGGTGGCAAAACGCCAGCGAGCTTTGAGCCAGCTATCGATTACGTCGTCACTAAGATTCCTCGTTTTAACTTCGAAAAATTCCCACAAGCAGACAACATTCTATCGACTCAAATGAAATCAGTGGGCGAAGTCATGGCGATTGGCCGTAACTTCCAAGAGTCTATGCAAAAAGCTATCCGCGGTATGGAAACAGGCGCGAATGGTTTTGATGAGCAAATCGACTTTGCCGCTATCAAAGACGGCAAACTGTCCAAAGAAAAAGCTATGGCGGATGTTAAGAACCGCCTAACCGTCCCTACCCCAGAACGTCTCTACTACATCGCAGATGCTTTCCGTTTGGGTATGAGCGTTGATGACGTGTTCACGCTAACCAATATCGACCCTTGGTTCTTGGTACAAATCGAAGATATCGTAGCGACCGAAGAACGTGTGAAAGCCTTAGGCTTTGGCGGTCTCAATGCCGATAACTTACGCCGCTTTAAACGTAAAGGCTTATCTGACTTACGTTTAGCGACTCTACTAGGTGTATCACAAAAGCAACTGCGCAAAAAACGTTGGGATTTAAACATCTATCCTGTGTATAAGCGCGTGGATACTTGTGCTGCCGAGTTTGCTACTTCAACGGCGTATATGTACTCGACCTATGATGAAGAGTGTGAAGCTAACCCGACGGACAAAAAGAAAATCATGGTCATCGGTGGCGGTCCCAACCGTATTGGCCAAGGTATCGAGTTTGACTATTGCTGTGTCCATGCGGCATTGGCCATGCGTGAAGATGGCTACGAGACCATCATGGTCAACTGTAACCCTGAAACCGTCTCTACCGATTATGACACTTCAGACCGTCTCTACTTTGAGCCAATTACTCTAGAAGACGTGCTAGAAATCGTCCGTATCGAAAAACCAGACGGCGTCATCGTGCAGTATGGTGGTCAAACGCCGTTGAAATTGGCTCGTGCTCTAGAAGCCGCTGGTGTGAACATCATTGGTACCTCACCAGACGCTATCGACCGCGCTGAAGACCGTGAGCGTTTCCAGCATATGATCCAACAGCTTAACCTAGTGCAACCTACCAACGCACTAGCGACCAGCTTAGAAGATGGTTTGCTTAAAGCCAAAGACGTAGGCTATCCATTAGTCGTACGCCCATCCTACGTATTGGGTGGTCGTGCTATGGAAATCGTCTATAACGAAGATGAGTTAAGACACTACCTACGCACTGCCGTACAAGCCTCGAACGAAGCGCCTGTGCTACTAGACCGTTTCTTAGACGACGCTATCGAAGTCGATGTCGACTGTATCTGTGATGGTACGGACGTCGTGATTGGAGGCATCATGCAGCATATCGAACAAGCGGGCGTCCACTCTGGTGACTCTGCCTGCTCACTACCGCCGTACTCGTTATCAGAAGAATTATGTGATGTGATGCGCGCACAAACCGTCGCTATGGCGAAAGAGCTGGGCGTAGTCGGTCTAATGAACGTCCAGTTTGCTGTAAAAGGCGAGACGGTTTATATCCTTGAAGTGAACCCACGTGCTGCCCGTACGGTACCTTTTGTCTCTAAGTGCATCGGCGCGTCATTGGCTAAAATTGCTGCCCGTTGTATGGCTGGCACTAGCTTGAAAGACCAAGGCTTTACCCAAGAAATCGTCCCATCATTCTTCTCAGTAAAAGAAGCGGTCTTCCCGTTTGCGAAGTTCCCTGGCGTTGACCCAGTATTAAGCCCTGAGATGAAATCAACGGGTGAAGTTATGGGCGTGGGCAAAACTTTCGGCGAAGCTTTCTATAAAGCCATCATCGGTACCGGTGAGCGTCTGCCAGGTCTACCGCAGGAAGGCGAAACTAAGACTGCCTTTATCTCAGTACGTGATAGCGATAAAGAAAGCGTCGTAGCTATCGCACAACAGCTAAGCGATTATGGCTTTAAAATCGTAGCGACAGCCGGTACGCAAAAGGTACTCGAAGCGCATGGCGTAGACAGCAAGCTGATCAATAAAGTCACCGAAGGTCGTCCGCATATCGTAGATGCTATTAAAAATGGCGAAATCGATATCATCCTAAACACGACTGAAGGCAAGCAAGCGCAAGAGGACTCGTTCTCTATTCGCCGTAACGCCTTACAAGGTAAAGTGTTCTATGTGACCACTCTGGGCGCAGCGGATGCCGTTTGTAAGTCTTATGCCGTACAGCTGCCATTTGAGGTTTATAAGCTCCAAGACCTACATGAGCAAGCCAAAGCGCTATAAGTCCAAGCTACTGGTATAGAAACTAAAAATATAGGCTAGCCAGTTGCCTATAAAATAAACCTAGCTCTATCAAAAGAAGCGTCTGCTGGTCAGGCGCTTCTTTCTTATTATCCGCTTGGTTAAATGGGGATAAGCTTGGGTAAATATCTTGATAGCTAAACTGTTTTTATGAAGCTCAAGCCTATTTTTATACCCCGTTAAGCAGCGACTTTTCGGTCAGTATTTAGCGAATAATGGCCAGAATTACCGCTATTCACTGGCTCTGAAAGCTGCTACTATAATAGTCGATTTGAGATGTAGCACATCCTCATTAGTTTGAGTATAATAGGGCTATAGAGACATATTAATGCTCTGATACTCATACCCTTATTTAAATTATATTGCTAATACACCCCAATGATTTGGGGTGTTCTGTTATGTCTGCGGCAAAAATCACCACTGATAATGAGACCTATAATAAAGGTGTCCTATAGTTAATTTGCCCAGAATCAGCACTATTCTGTTTTGTCTTTTTTATCTAACCTGACCAAGTCGTAAAACACCAAGCTAGTCGCTCACTGTTACGAGGACTGCCTTAGTCATGTGCGTTTTGTCAGATTGTTATTATTAAATAGTTAAGGAAATTACTATGCAACGTTATCCAATGACCCCACAAGGGCACGCTGCACTCGAAGCTGAGTTAAAAACGCTAAAAACAATCGATCGCCCGCGTATCACTGCCTCTATCGCTGAAGCTCGCGAACACGGTGACTTAAAAGAAAACGCTGAATACCATGCCGCTCGTGAGCAGCAAGGGTTTTGTGAAGCGCGTATTCGTGATATCGAAGCCAAGCTTTCGGGCGCTCAGGTCATCGATCCTGCTACCCTACCTCGTGAAGGCCGTGTCATCTTTGGCGTGACCGTCGTTATTGAAAACATGGACACCGAAGAAGAAAAGACCTATCAAATCGTAGGTGATGACGAAGCCGACTTTAAAGCTGGTAAAATCTCAGTCAACTCGCCTATCGCGCGTGGCTTAATTGGTAAGTCTGAAGGCGATGAAGTGCGCATCGAGACCCCAAGCGGTGTGGTTGAGTACGAAATCATGAAAGTGATTTACGAGTAATAGGCTTGAGGCTTAGCTGATTCATCGTTAGCTACGCCTATAATAGTTAGTTACAAAGGATGCTCCAGATAAGTTCAGTCATTACTGAGTCCTATCTGGGGCATTTTTTATGCCTGCAGGTTTTATTTATAGTTTTTAATTAAACAACTTAACTCACGCATAAAGCACAGTGACTTATAAAGCAGCTCTACAAAAAGGAGCGTGCATGATGCTCTCGTGGTTATTTCGTGACTGCTAAACAGTTGTTTATATTCGCTGTTTTCTATAACACGCTGCTCCTAAGATTTACAGTACGCTAGCAAAAGCCTATGCCTATTTACATAACGCTGCCTATTACCCATTCTTAGCTCGGGGCATAATAGCTTTTTAGAGGACGTAAAATTCATATAAAACGATAACATGCTATTTAATGCTTACAAGGACCGTCTCATGACCTTATCTACTCGCTCAACTGCTCTAACTATTTTAGGCACAAGCCTGATGATAGCCGCTACTGCAAGCCATGCTGCTCCCGAGGTGACCGTAGTGCAACCCGTCACGGGCAGTACCACTATGGTTGAGCAATACTCGAATGGTCAGGTTGCCACTATTACGGCGACTCCCAATGGTATTACTATGCGCAATGGCATGCCGTATGCGATCACTCAAGTGACCAACGTGCCGCGGTATAGCTACAGTGTACAAGGGGCTGCCGTAGTGAATGCGCCAGTAGGTACCACCGTGTCAGTAGCCAACGCGCCGGCTACGATAGTGAGTGCGCCTATGCCGGTACAAAATGTACAACAAGTCGCTGTGCAGCAGGTAGCGGTAGCGGCGCCTGCTGTGACCAATCAATTAACGACCACAGTTGCGCTAGACACATTGCAGCTGACGCCAACATTTAGCACACCCAACGTGGTTAATGCGCAAACCAAGGTCATGAAGATATTAAAAGACAGCACGGGCAAAGAGTTTGCGGTGCCGGCAAACCACGTGGCGCCTGGTGATGTGATTGAATACCAAACCACTTATATCAACACTACGCCACAACCTGTGAGCAATATTAATGCGACGGTATCGCTACCGAATGGCGTTAAATTAGTCTCGCTGAATAGCCCTATCACTACCCTAGCCACGACTGGCGGCAACAGCTATCAGACCATTAGCCAAGTGGGCAATACCACGGTGATTCAAGAGAACTATACGGGTCTTAAATGGGACTTAGTGGATTTAGCGCCCAATGCGAAACAGACGGTGATTATGCGTGCTAAAGTACAGTAATTTCTAGTCCACGAATTATTCCCAATAAAGGCTTTGAGAACTCAAGGCCTTTTTTTATGGCAGCCTCATTTTGACAAGGTATTTTTTCTATTAAAAATAATAAGTTATATGAATAATGACTAGATAAATGGTAGATTGAATAATAGCGAAACCTAGTCTTGATTCCTTATAAAATAATAGAACCATAATATGAGCATCTTAACTTATAGAATCTTATTTTTTACTCTAATTCCTCTAGGCTTACTGATTTTAATTAAGGCTATCAAAATTCTAATCAGCGCCTTTAATGGGCAGGTTTTATTGCGGCTGCCCTATAATGATAACATCGGTGCATTTACCATTACTAAAGCCGGGTATCATTCCATTTGGCAAAAGGGGCCGATGCTTAAGAAAACCCCACTGGCTAAGTTTAGACCGCATATCCGCAATACGGTCACCGGCGAGGTAATCCCTATACACCGCTCAATAATGTCGCCACGTAGCAATAGTTTCTCTAACGGGGAAATGGAGATTTTTACTTTCCATGCGCCCAAAGGTAATTATGAAATGTCACTAGTAGCTGGCTCTAGCATCTCTAGTGTGCTACGACTGGTGGGCAGTGCCCTGCCTTTACCCGATATGGATACGAGTAAATACTCGCTGGAGATTCGCGAGAGTCAGTCACAGTTTTTGACCTTTTTGGCGATTCCTCTGATTTTGCTTGGCATCGCAGGTATGGCTGGTGGTTTGGTACTGGGATTAGTGGCGGAGCAGATTTTTATTTAAGCTATAGTTGGTTGGATTTAAAACCGATGCAGTGCGACTGGGAGAAATTTTTTGCAGCCTTTGAAAGCTATAGGCATACAACCAGCCATAAAAATTTTTACCAGTTGCACGAACGATGATGCCTCGGATTTACTTGAACTTGCCTATATAGTTTTGCTTAGCTTATGTTTATTTGCAATTGCTTACGCTGATTTGCACTATGCCCCAAACCCTTATTATAAAGTTAGCCACTGGTTTGATATTTTGGCAACTATCCTAGAGAAACTATGCCCATACAATGGAAAGACACCCTTGAGCATCAGCAGATACCCCTTTATCTCGTCACCATTGTTGCCGCGTTATTATTAGCGACCTTAGTACCTGGTACGATCGCACTTGCTCCTTTTATCCTGCCTGCCCTTGCGTTAATGCTATTTGTCACATTTTTGCAGGTACCCATCGCCGAGTTAGGGCGTGCCTTTACCAACTTACGATTTCTAGCGGCCTTGATGACCACTAACTTTATACTCGTACCAGTATTAGTCGCCCTGATGCTGCCTTTTATGCCCGCAGAGCCGCTGTTACGTTTGGGTATTCTATTGGTGCTGCTCACGCCTTGCATCGATTATGTCGTGACCTTCTCGCATCTAGGTCGTGCTGATGCTCGTTTACTGTTGGCTGCCACCCCCGTATTGCTAATCGTGCAATTCCTGCTATTGCCGGTCTACCTCAAGCTATTTCTTGGCGACAATGCAGCAGGTTTAATTCATATTGGCCCGTTTGTTGAGAGCTTTTTAGGATTAATTGTGGTGCCCTTAGTCTTAGCAGGACTAGTGCAGCTGTGGTCATCGCGACAGCCCATAGGACAACGGGTCAACGGAGCACTGAGTTGGTTACCCGTACCCTCAACCGCCTTGGTATTATTCATTATTATCGCCACTATATGGCCGCAACTGAGTAAGGCGACAGATACTGCCCTCGCCGTATTGCCGTTTTATATCGTCTTTGCCCTTATCGCCCCGCTATTAGGTTGGTTGGTCAGCCGCTTATTGCGCTTAGAAACTGCTGCAGCGCGTGCGGTTAGCTTTAGTGGCGCTACTCGCAACTCCCTCGTTATCCTACCGTTGGTCTTAGCTATCCCCGGCGCTATGCCGCTATTACCGGCTATCGTCGTTACCCAAACTTTGGTGGAGCTGCTTAGCGAGCTAATTTATGTCCGGCTAATTCCCAAGTTGATCAAAGCATAGACCTAGATTTGCCATGGCTTATGAAAGTAGAACTAGAAATTCATAATCGCTTTGTTTCTAAGACTTTGCCTCCCCATAAATCATTAATAACCCTCCGACAACGACTAAACTTAAACCACCCAATTTATAAATATCCAGTTTTCGTGGCTCTAAGCCAAACCAGCCTAACTGACTGATTAATACCGCAAAAAACATCTGACCCAAAAACACCCAAAGCAAGGTACTCGCTGAGCCAATTTTGGGCGCCGCGATAAACATAAAGAGAATATAAAAACTGCCTAGCAAGCCTGGCAACCACATCCACCAACTTGCTGCACTCATATTGGGTGGTTTGATGCCGCCGCTCATTAGATACGTCAGTATTAGGGAAGCAATAGCCCCGCCAACGTACAGATAAAAAGTGGCTTGAATTTGCTCCGCCCCTGTCGCCTCTCGAAAAGCACTGACCATCGCCAGTTGAATAGGCACTATGGCGCCACCGAGCAAACTGATTAACACGTAAGGTAATATTTTCATCACACCTCATCACCTTTTATTTTAGGGAATCATTAATCCTTTAAAGAGTAAGCCCGTAGAGACAACCAAGCTACTCCTAAATACCGCCTAGCTACTAAATATCAGCCAGTTACTATATGATTCCTCATTGATGTCCTCTACCAAATGTTCATAATTATGACTACAGCCCGCTTTACCTTAACATCTGCACCCCTTGCAATGAGTTTCATCGGTGTTATTTTGCTCGGTAGCCAAGCTCAAGCGCAAACCGTGATAGTAGAGCCTGTATTCGATGATAGTTTTTATGTGACTAAGGTCTGCCGCGAAGTGAGCCCTCAAGACGAGGATGGCATGAGTTGCGAAGAGGGCTATGTGCTAAAGAGTGAGCGGCTGGCAGATGGTCAGGTGCGCGAGACCATCGTCATGGACGATATCCCCGCTACGCTTTGGTATCGTACGACGCTAAAACAACTGGATAACGATACTTACCTTATGCACCTCAGCTGTGGCAATTACTGCGGTAGCAATACCTTAATTGGCCGGGGCTATCAAGATCAGGACTTTGGCTGGTGGTTTACTTATGACGTCGCCAGTCGCTGTACCGCTGAATATGATCAAACAAAAATGCTCTGGGTAGCGCGGCCTTTCTTTTCTAATAAGACTATCGATCTACCAAAAACAGTGGGCACTTCATATACCCCAGCCGGCCTAAAGTACACCTTAGATTTCAACAAAGATAGTCAGTTGGCTGTGCGTAATTTTATGGCCCGCCAGCCGAAATTTATACTTCCCAACCCTTGCCAAGCGGTTAATTAAGAAGCATTTAATCAAGAAAAACAGAAGGTATCTTTTAGCAGATGAAAGCAGCTTTGGCGACAACAGTTGTCGTCTAGTTTATGGATTTGCGCTAAACTTACGTAGAGTAACCCGCCAATTTGGTAAAATAAGACCCTATCAACTGTTGGTAATTTCCTATTATGGCAAGCATCAATTATGAAAGGTTACAAGGCAAACTCAACATCCTAGCAGACGCGGCTAAGTATGATGTGTCTTGCTCCTCCTCAGGCGGCAACCGCAAAAATCAAGGCGGTGGTCTCGGTGATGCTTCCAAAACTGGCATTTGCCACAGCTATACCGAAGACGGCCGCTGCGTCAGCCTCCTCAAAATTCTGCTCACCAATCATTGTATCTACGACTGTGCCTATTGCACTTCGCGTAAGAGTAATGACACTCCGCGCGCCGCCTTTAGTGTGGAAGAAGTGGTGGATTTGACCATGCAATTTTATCGCCGCAACTATATCGAGGGCTTATTTTTAAGCTCTGGTATTTTTAAAAGTGGCGATTATACGATGGAGCGCTTGGTCGAGGTCGCCAAGATTCTTCGCACCCGCGAACGCTTTAATGGCTATATCCATCTTAAGACCATTCCTGGTGCTTCAGAAGAGTTGCTCAAAGAGGCCGGGCTGTATGCGGATCGCTTAAGCGTTAATATTGAGATTCCGACTAAATCCGGCTTGGCATTACTGGCACCAGAGAAGACCCACGAGCAACTTAAAGCCCCAATGGAAACCATCAAGACTGAAATCATCACACTGAAAGAAAGCCGCAAAACCCATAAGAAAGCCCCGAAGTTTGCCCCTGCCGGTCAGACCAGTCAAATGATTGTCGGCGCTAGTAATGAGACCGATCTACAAGTCATTCAGCTCTCCAGCCATTTCTATAAAGAATACAGCCTCAAACGCGTCTATTACTCTGGTTATGTGCCGATGTTATCCGACAGTCGCCTGCCTGCTATTGGTACGCCAGTCCCAATGGTGCGTGAAAACCGCCTGTATCAAGCCGATTGGTTAATGCGTTTTTATGGCTTTGGTGCCCATGAAATCCTTGAGCCGGACTCACCTTTTTTAGACCTAGACTGTGACCCAAAATTAGCTTGGGCGATTCGCCATCGTGAGCATTTCCCAGTGAATATCCAAACTGCCTCGTTAGAAATGATTGTGCGTATCCCTGGTATTGGCACTAAAACGGCGAAGAAAATCATGAAGGCGCGAAGGTTTAATCAAATTACCCTAGAGCATTTAAAAAAGATGGGTGCTGCGGTCAACCGAGCGAAGTACTTTATTGCGACCACGGGTAAAAATGAACACTTAGCGCATCTGACCCGCGATAACTTCCGCCAGTTTGTACTTGCGCAAACCCAGACGAAATTTAAAGACCAACGTAGCGGCCAATTGTCATTGTTCTAGAATTATTTGCAACACGAGGCTTTAGAATTCTTATTAACTTTAAAGCTTTTATTAACCTCGTAATGCTTAATACGCTACGTCTTTATTCATTAACCTTGGATGCCTTTATGCCGTTGACTGCGCTGCCTGCTCAAAACCATGCCTATGCGCTGGGGGATTTAAAACCCAGTATCGTATTGTATGAGTCGAGTTTTGAGGGGTGGCTCAGCGCCGTATTCTATGTTTATGCCAATAAGCTGCAAACAGATGCCACGCTAAGACTTTTTGCGGAAGACGACTACGTGCCCTCCTTGATAGACCATTGCGTAAGGGTGTCCTGTAATGACGAGCATGCCGAACGAGTACTTATTAAGCTAAATACGCTAGTAGGCAAATCAGGGATTCGGCAAATACTCTGGGGCTATTTATCCGAAAAAGACGATATTGGCACCACGCTATTTCGCATTGTGAAATATGCTATCGACCATCCAAAACGGCAGGTCTTACAAGATTTAGGTCATATGGATGTTTTAGAATTGGCGCAAACGGTTAAGTCAGTCGGTCGTGAGAAACACCGAATGGAGGCCTTTGTGCGCTTTGAGCATACTACCGAAGATATTTATTTCGCCCGCGTAGAGCCCGACTTTAATGTCTTACCGTTAATCGGTGAGCACTTCCGTCAGCGCTACCAAGACCAACACTGGGCGATCTATGACCTGTATCGTGGCTATGGTATTTATTACGATAAGAGTCTGAGCACCCCTTCACGACCGGCTACCCTACAGACGATTACCGATGTCGACGAGTCCGTATTACATGACCCCACTAGCGTGCACAGCCCCAATGAGCAACGCTATCAAAAGTTTTGGCAAGGCTACTTTAAAAACGTCAATATCACCGAGCGCAAAAACCCACGCCTGCATAAGCAATACCTGCCGCAGCGCTATTGGAAATACCTCAGTGAAAAAAAAGTATTGCCTGATGCGGCCCACCTGCAAAAACGCCGCTAGGCTGATGGGCAAAAATACCATTCATCGCTGCGAAAATAACGCTATGCCACCTTATTAAAACCTTACTTAACTCTCTATAACCTTGCCGCACAGTGAAGAAGGTTGAGTTTTTTGTGGATATATCTGACAATGACAGTCTTTAAGTCTCTCAAAGCCCCCTTATGATAGTGATGCGCCTGCTCTCCTCCCTAAAACACGATGAATCCGAGCGCGGAATCTTTCATCTGGGTCGAGCTTTGATTAAAAATGGCCATACCTCCATCATTATCGCCAGTGCCGATGAAGACGATGAGTTAGTGACTAGGCTCAAACGGGATGGCACGATTTACCATCAGCTGAATATGCCCAAAAAGTCATGGTGGGCACTGCTGCAAGTCGTACCACTACGCCGGCTCATCGAAAAATACAACCCTGATGTCATCCACGTGCATTCACGTACCCCTGCGTGGGTGCTGCATTTTGCGCTTAAAGGCGCCCGGGTCAAAGCCTTTCCCAAGATTGTCTCCACCATGTACGGCTTTTATCCGATTAATAAATACTCGCGCCCCCTGCTTAAGGCGGATACGGTCATTACGGTTTCGGATAGTGTGCGGGATTACCTCATCACGGGGATTAAACATACCGGACTGCAGGTCAAAAATGTCGTGCGCATTTATCGCGGCGTGGATACCCGCCGTTTCCCTTATCGGCATAACCCTTCTGTGTATTGGCTGCGGCGTACTTTTGCAGAGTTCCCTGAGCTTGAGCATAAAAAATGGCTGCTCTTCCCTACCATTATTGGTCCAGAATATGGGCAGGAGTGGCTGATTGATATCTTGGGCAATCTACAAGAGCAGTTCCCTAATATTCATGTGATTATCATGGATGAGGACCGCGATGACGGCGAGCTGCTGTATCAAGAGTTTCGGCAGCGTGTCTTTACGCTAGGTTTAGAAGATCGCATTACCTTCGTGGGCAGTAAGCGCAATGACAATCGCGAGTGGCTATCGGCGGCCAATATCGTCTTGGCGCTGTCAAATCAGCCCGAGTCGATTGGGATTAATGCCTTACAAGCACTACACTTAGGAACGCCCGTCATCGGTTGGGAAAAGGCCGCTTTTGCTGAAATCCTACAGCCGCTATACCCGCTAGGCTTGGTCAAACGTCATAACGCCTTGGCGCTGTGCAAAGCTGTGCGCAACCAATTGGAGAGCGTGACACGGCCTACCATGCCCGATACCTTTACCATGCGGCAAATGGTGACAGAGACTTTCGCGGTCTATCAGCAGATGTATGAGGAGCGGCAGGCAGAGAATGCCCCTACGGAGAAACCAAAGAAGAAGGCGTTAGAGAACCAACCTCGGGATAAAAAGAGGGTTGAGAAACCCATTGCTAGCAAAGCCAATATTGAAAAAATAGCGCCCGAGCAAAAAGCCATAGAACAACAGCTCTAGTTTTTTAACTCGTTAAAACCCTTATTTGCCATGATGAGCGTTACTGACATTTTCATACCAATAAAACTATATAAAAACTATATCGCCTAGCGTTGATCTCTAGGCATTTATATTACGCCCTACTCTAGGATAATGGAGGTCTTATGGGGTTCCGCTTTAGAAAAAGTATCAAGATAGCACCCGGCGTGCGCATCAATATTAGCAAAAAAGGATTGTCTAGTTTATCGGTCGGTCGTCCTGGCGCTACCGTTAATATTAATAAAAAAGGCACCCGTACCACGGTCGGCATTCCCGGTAGTGGCCTGTCCCATTCTAGCTATTCCGCCCATAACAAACCCGCCAAAAAACCTAGCTCACCGCCTAGAGTCGAGCAAGACACTAACCCACCTCCGCTACCGATTTATAATCAGCAAAATCCTTCACCAAATAATCCAGTCGTGGCTCAAGGTCGCATGACTTTCTTATTGGGTTTGGGGATATTTTTTATGCCTTATATTTTTGCTTGGTTTACTCTCAGAGATGGCTATAAGGTTATCTCTAGAGTGGTTAGCTTTGTTTGGTTGTTGATTGTGGTTGTTGTTCTTATGGGTTAGAAGACTGGAAGCTTCACTATAACTAATAAAATTTAATTAAAGCGCTTTTATCAAAATTTTCTTCTTGTCAAACAGTGATTTATGGAGTATATAGTATATTATATAAATAATAATTACCTTGATTATAAAAATAAATTATATAAGAGTGTGACAGGCGATAGCTATTGTATTTTTTAGATGTTTTTTCGACTAATATCATAGCTATTTTATACAGGGAGTATTAATAGTTTTTAGGGAGAATGTCATGAAAACACTAAAGACTTTCGTATCTATATTAATAGTATCTTTAACTATGCCATCTGCTTTAGCTTTAACCACTGCAGAACAAATAGAAGCCATTGACGCTTTAATGGCTCGTAGCGGCTATTACCCTACTCAAAGTAATAATTACAGCAGCAAATTAACTAAGTCCTCTTCAGCCAATAGTACTATGCAAGGTTCTGCTGGCACTACTTATGCTGTTGCAGCAGTGTGTGATGACGATTGTGGAGACATAGACGTAGAGGTATCTGATAAATATGGCGACACAGTAGGCAAAGATAATGATAGTAGCTATTTAGCCGTGACGAATTTTAAAGCTAATTACTCAGGCAACTATACTATCAAGACCACAATGTATAACTGTAGTACTAGCTACTGTATTTATCGATTGAAAGTTTATGCTCAAAGATAAGTTACTATCATTATTTTTAAAAGAAGCACTTTACCGACCTCAGAAATTTAAAATTCTCTGAGGTTTTTTAAATCTTATAAAAATAAAAACGTATATTTAAAAAACCTCTTATGATGTATCTTAATTAAACTATTTCACTGTCTAACTTCTATAAATAAAAAATATACACGCAAAGAAAAACCCGAACCTAGGGCGATGGGTTCGGGTTTTGGGCGCTTCATGATGTTGTTATTATTATTTTCTCTTCCTTGGTGACCTATCCTAGGTCCGTAGCAGCAACCATCTAGCGTTGCTACTTCAACACTGCATCCATGCATATCCCTGTGTTGATGGATGTATTGTAGTGATTAACGGGGTGGGTAGATAGCAGCTAAAGGCTCAAAATGTTGTACGCTAATGCTTACATTTGTACAGATAAGTTGACGAGATAGTTAGGCTGTGTATTGGTGCTGATTTAACACCCCTACCCCCTAGTGCATATAAGCCAAACCCAACCAATAACTTAATTAGTTTTAGCCTACTTCAGCTAGTTAAGCTCATCAAACTTCAGATTAAACTTAAGTAGATATTTACGCAATCGATCGCTATCGTTAGGGCTTTTCAGCTGTTCCCTCGAGTTGGCATAAAGATAGCGCCCAGCTGCTGCCTGATTTTTATGCTGCTGACAGACGCCAATCACATAAGCCAGCTGTACCGCCTCGAAAGGGTCGATGGTAGCTAATACAGACTCTTCGACATAGTGCTCAAGTACAGTATCGCTTCTTGCCTCTATTCGCTGCGTATTAAAATCAGTATTGAAATGACTATCTGCTTTATTATTACTTAGGCTATTTTTTAAGCTAGGCGCGCTATTATTTGGTAGTGCCCACAGGTGACATAAGCGCTCAATTTCTGCCTCGACATCTGCCACGCGAATGACTTTGCTGTCCGCTAAGGTCGTTAGCCGGGTCATACTGGCGGTTAGGTCACGGAAATTGCCCTGCCAAGTCGCATCAAGGCTAGTAGCAAAAGTCTCATAGCGCTGCCGGGCGGCGGGCTCAAAGCGATATTGCTGCTGTTGCTCACTGCCTAATCTAGCCAGCTCATAATCGATATTGGCAGGTAGGTCTTCTAAGCGATCTTTTAAAGACGGTAAAAAGAACGTCCACGTATTCAAGCGAGCAAATAAATCGGCACGAAACTCGCCATCCACTACCGCTTGGCGCAAGTCTTTATTGGTTCCCGCCATAAGCTGAAAAGACACGCTGACCGGCGTATCGCTACCAACCGGATAAAAACGCTGCTCCTCTAACGCGGTCAATAGCATCGCTTGCTCGTCTAAACCAAGCTCACCGATTTCATCTAAGAATAACAGCCCCCCATCAGCCGACTTTAATAAGCCGTCACGACTGCTAGCAGCTCCGGTAAATGCCCCTTTGACATGACCAAACAGCACGCTCATGGCGACATCACCGCGCAGAGTGGCACAATTGACCTCGACGAATTTGCCTAGCGTATATTTACTCTGCCCCGTGGTTTTAGCAGTCCCCGTAGTATGGTTACTGGCTTTTTTTAGCGCATAAATCTGCGTTGCCAATTGCGACTTGCCTGCCCCTGTCGCCCCCATTAATAATATTGGCGCAGTCGAGCGCGTGGCTACTTTTTCAATATCAGAGATTAGCTGTTGGTAAGCGGCATTTTGCGTGATTAGATTCGCTTGTAGCGTTTGCCAATGTTGTGCCTTCTCCGCTTCAAAGCGCTCACGCAGAGTGTCATAACGTGACACATCCAAATCAATTGTTTGATAGCGACCTTGCGGGTCCATCTGCTCGGGTTTTGGACAGGGCGAGGTCTGAATCAAGTCGGCAGGGATAAAGCCCGCTTCTACCAATAAGAACCAGCAAATCTGGGCAACGTGGGTACCGGTGGTCAGGTGCAGCAAGTATTGCGTATCGTCATTAAAGGCAAAGTCAGCGACGAAGTCATACAGCTCGGCATAGACTTCGGCAAAGTCCCAAGGGCTCTCTAGCTTGATATCGTGGCCAATCACCTGCGTCGTGGGACTGACAAAAGCAATATCTGCTACGATAATATCGAACAGTTGCTTATCGCGTTTGCTATATAACAGATGCAGCTCATCGACGAGCATATCATCGTGTAAGCACAGGCTGACCGTCGGGCGCCAACGCTGCCAGCGCTTGTCATTATAGCCATTGTCTAAGGTGGTGCCGAGGAAGCCGATGACTGCAGTTTTATTGGTCATAGTATTCTTTTATTTTAAAATTACTGCTCTGATTATAGTTAGATTTATAGGGGGATAGTTATTTTTCTTGGGTTGGAGTTTTTATAATTAATATTTTAAAAACATTTAGATAGTACCTCTATACTGGCTTTAAACCAGGGCAACGCAAAAAAATAGGCAATATCAATAAGGATTTTCTCTTATCAATACTGCCTACTTATAGTGAAAAGGCTTAATTTATAAGTAAATTATGCCGCTGGCACCGCGACTTGGGTGGTCCAAATTTCACCTTCACGAGCCGCACTACGTTTATGCTCATCAAAATCTGGCGCAATGCATAAAAATAGTGTATTACCGTCCTCGCCACCCAACTCACAAGCAAACGTACCAACGTTATGAGAAGTTAAATCAATGGTCTCTACAATCTCGCCCTCTTTTACCCGAATCGCTTGTTGCCCTAAGCAATCAGAAATCCAAACCGCGCCTTCCGCGTCAATGCATGAGCCATCAGGTGCAACGACTGAAGCAGCGGCATAATCTCCAAAGTTAGGACCCGTAGCTAGTGGACCAAACACCGCCCAATCTTGACGCTCACCAAACATACCATCTTCTAAAATAGCAAAGGCCGAGACTCTATTACCAAAGGATTCATTAACGATTAAGGTCTTTTTATCTGGGCTTCTAACCGTCCCATTTGGGAAATACAACTCATCGGCTACCACTTTTAAGCTGCAATCCGTATCTATCATGATAAGACGGGCGGTATCCATATCACCGCCATTCATCAAGTCAAAACCAAAATTGCCCACGTAGCAACGGCCTACTTCATCGACATACATGTCATTGCAATAGCCCTTAGCAATACCGGATAAATCGGCATACTCTGTTAGGCTACCGTCCTCATTAATCTGCATGACTTTTTTATCTTTCATGGAGACGACTAGCATCGTCCCATCGGGTAGCCAACCTAAGCCTGAGGGTTGGTTGGGCACTTCGGCCACTGTGGTCACAGTACCGTCTAAATCTATGGCATAAACCGCTTTGGTATAAAAATCTGATATCCACAACTTACCATCACGCCATCTTGGCGCTTCAGTATAAGTAAAGCCTGTGGCTAAAGTTTTGAATTCACGTTGACTCATAATAAATCTTCCTTATGTTAGGTAATACAAGCGATCCTGCTTGTTTGGTTTTACTGGTTAAATCTCGATAGGTGTCACTTAGTCTTTATTCCATTTGTTACTTTGATAAAGCTAGTCGTATAAAAGCTAAGGATATAAAAGCTAGCTTTATAAAACGCTGCGATAAATTTGCTCCACATCCTCCACTGTCATATCTCGCGGATTCGTGGCTATTAGTCGCGCAATCTTTTCCACAACTTCGGTAGCCATTGGCAATAAGTCTGCTGCAACCACGCCAAGCTCGTTCAGTCGTGTCGGCATACCGCTTTGTTCGAGAAAGCCTTCTAACGTATCGACAAAAGCATGTGCTGCCGCAACCTCATCAGTAAAACTTTGCTGAGGCAAAATAACTTGAGCCAATTCTGCATACTGCTGACTGGCTGCTGCAATATTAAAGCGAAATACTGGCCCCATGACGAGCGCATTAGAATGACCATGAGGGACGTGAAACCTAGTGCCCAAAGGATAAGATAGCCCGTGTACAGCCGCTACTGAAGCATTGACGAAGGCCATGCCAGCCAAGGTTGAGCCTAGCAGCATATTTTCACGCGCCACTAGGTTTGTCCCGTCTTCGAGAACCGTCATATAGTTCTGCGTTAACAGTTGCAAGCCTTTAATAGCTAAGGCATCGGATATAGGATTTTTTTTAGTGCGACTGGTATACGCCTCAACACAATGGACCATCGCATCAAGCGCAGGAGCTGCTGTCACATGACGCGGCATACCCACAGTTAGCGTGGCATCAAGCAAAGCGATATCTGGCAGTAATTTTGCAGAGTAAATCGCTTTTTTATCGCCAGCATCCCCTGTCAATACCGAGACGAAAGTCACCTCGGAACCAGTGCCTGCTGTAGTAGGCACTGCAATTAACGGCAAGCGCTCACCAGTGGCCTGCTCCACACCCACCATGTCATCTAATGACTGGCTAGAGTGCATCGCTAACGCTACAATCTTAGCCGTATCCATGGAGCTGCCGCCACCCAAACCAATCACGACCTCTGCATTGATATCCTGACCTACAGCGATGGCTTCACGAACAACATTATAAGGCGGATCCGCTTGTACCTGATCATATATAGCCACAGTAAAACCGACTTGCCGTAAAGACTCGGCGGCTTGCTCGGTATACCCGCATTGCGTGATACCGGAATCCGTCACGATTAAGGCAGCTAGCTCTACCCCATCCTTTTTAGCAGCGCGTTTATTTTCTGACAGTAGAGATAAAGCTAAAGAGCCAAGCTCAGCGCTTAGCCCACCAGAGTTGCAAACAATCTTTGGGGCAGTCAAAAAGGTCATATTTAACATTGAACATTCCTTGTTCGAAACCGTTTAAGGCAAAAAAGCCCAATCATCATACTAACAAGATAACTGGGCCCAATTGCTAATTATTGTAGTTCTTGATGGCTATTACCTACATCAAGTTATTCTCTTTTAACCACTCAATATTGTGCTTTTTCAGTGCTTCAATTTCAGCATCCATAAAGGCTTTGCTCTTGCCCGGTTGCTTGGCTGTAGCATAGCTATAAAGCACAATACCTAACACGGTCCAACCCAAGAAGATCCACCACTCGATACCGGCTAACGCTGAAGGCATGCCTGGGAGATACAAAACGAGCAAGCCCAAACTTAATATGACAGTCAAAAATCCTATTGGCTTGCCTGCAGGGACTTTAAACGGACGTACCATATTCGGCTCGCGGTAACGCAGCACTAAGAAAGAGATGGCTACACATGTATAAGCGATAACAATCCCAAACCCACCAGCATCTACAATCCAAACTAACATTTTGCGACCGAATAAAGGCGCTAGTGTGGCCAGACCACCAATCAATAAGATAGCGTTGACGGGGGTATTGTATTTGGGATGAATTTTGGCCAAAAAGCTCGGCAACATGTGGGATTGAGCCATGGCATAAAGTAAGCGACTGCCGCCAATTAAGAAAGCATTCCAACTGGATAGGATACCTAAGACGCCACCGACGACCAGTAGAATACCTGCCCATTTACCGCCCCAAGCATTGGTCATAGCGTCTGCCGTAGCTAGGGTGGAGTTTTGTGCTTCGATTAACGGTAAAGTACGGCCCACACTCCAAGCCACGCCGATGTACCAAAGGACCGCAATTACTAGCGAGATAATCAAAAACTTGCCGATAGCAGGACGGGTCAGGTCGATCTCTTCTGCGGCCTGCGGAATCACGTCAAAGCCAACAAACATGAAGGGTACCATGACGATGACCGCCATCATACCGCCAATGCCACCGATAAAGGCTGGTGCCTGTACTGCGGTAGAATTTTCTGGGCTATAAAGGATAGCGCCGATAAATAGTAGCAAACCGACGAACATAATGCCCATTACCGCCAGTTTTTGGAACCAAGCACTGACCGCGACGCCGCGAATATTCAACCAAGTGACTAACACGGAGCCGAGCATACCGACGGCGACCCAAGACGCATAGACGTCCCAGCCCGCGACATTCCACAGCAGACCTTGGTTATAATTGGGGATAAAGTATTCGACGACCGTGGGTAAGGCAACCGCCTCGAAAGCCACGACGGATAGATAGCCGAAGAGGATACTCCAAGAGCAAATAAAGGAGACATGCACGCCTAATGCTCTATGGGTGTAGGTGTGTTCCCCACCGGTTAAGGGCATAGAGGCTGCGAGCTCGGCATAGGTCACGCCAATTAGAATAACGGCGAAACCTCCTAATATGAAGGCCGATATAGCCCCCCAAATACCGGCCGAAATAACCCAACCGCCTGCGAGTACTACCCAGCCCCAGCCCACCATAGCGCCAAAAGCCAGGGCGATGATATCGAGCTTGCCGAGTGATTTTTTTAATCCAGACATAATCATTCCTTTGCTTATGATTTCATTTTAATTTAAGTCATAGCCTGCTATATCAGGGCTCTATATATTTCGAATAGTGAAAGTAGCTATAGAGAAACTGGGTATAGCTCATAAGTTAGTCAGAGAATGCATCAACATCCTGTGACGCATTTTTTCAATGTAATTTTTCAATGTAACAACGTTAACTACGGTAATAACGTTAACTGCGCCCTATTTATGCAAAATTATGCGATTTTAGAGGGCAAAAAGGGCAGGGTGCTATCAACTGAAGGGGCCTACTTGTGAGGTAGTAGCTCCTTATAACACCTGCCCTTACGGACTTATCTATTTAGAACTTTACAGCGGCCTATAGAGCAGCTTTAATAATCGCTAAGCCTTCTTCTAATACTGCATCTGATACCGTTAATGGCACCATGATGCGCATAGAGTTGCCATAGCGGCCACAAGAGGCTAGCAGTAGACCTTGAGCAAAAGCGGCATTTTTTAGATCCGCAGCGGTGGTAGGGTCTGGCTTGCCTTCGCTATCGACCAAATCAAAGGCCAACATAGCGCCTTTATGACGAATATTGCCAATCTTAGGGCTGTTTAAATCGGCTAAGAAACCAGCGATTTTGTCGCCTAGGATTTGGCTACGCTCAAGTAAATTTTCTTCTTCAATCACTTCCATGACGGCTAGTGCTGCGACACAGGCTAATGGGTTACCGGCATATGTTCCGCCTAGGCCACCAGGTTGTGGCGCATCCATGATTTCAGCACGACCAATCACCGCAGAGATAGGGAAACCACCCGCCAAGCTCTTCGCACTGGTCATCAAGTCCGGTTCAACGCCCAATTGCTCAGTAGCGAATAGCGTACCGGTACGACCAAAGCCTGATTGCACTTCGTCAAAAATCAAGACGATGCCATGCTCGTCGCAAATTTGGCGCAGGGCTTTTGCAAAAGAAGGCGTCACTTGGTGAAAGCCACCCTCGCCTTGGACAGGCTCTATAATCATCGCTGCCACATCGCTTGGATGGATATCGGCTTGGAAAATCATATCTAAGCTGCGTAATGCTTCTTCTTCAGACACGCCAAGCTCTGGCGCTGGGAAGGCGGCATGATGGATAGAGGCTGGCATAGGGCCAAAGTTGTTTTTGTAAGGAATGACTTTACCGGTCAGACCCATACACATCATAGTGCGACCATGCCAACCGCCGACGAAGGAGATAACGCCGTGACGTTTGGTGCTAGCACGAGCAATCTTGATGGTGTTTTCGACCGCTTCAGCGCCGGTAGTAAATAGGACGGCTTTTTTAGCGCCGCTGATAGGGGCTTTTTCACATAACTTTTCTGCCAAAGTGACATAGCTGTCGTAGTTGACGATTTGGGCAGCCGTGTGAGAAAACTTATCCAATTGCTCATGCACGCGTTGGGTAATCTTAGGGTGCGTATGGCCAGTATTTAATACTGAGATACCGCCAATAAAATCGATATAGCGGTTGCCCTCGACGTCCCATAGCTCTGCATTTTCAGCACGCTCAGCGAAGATAGGGAAAGCAACGCCTAAGCCTTTAGGCAGGACAGCTTGGCGGCGCTCAAGGAGAGATTTATTAGTGAGAGTACTCATAGTGACATCCTTTTACAGAGATAGTAATGATAATTTATTGTGAATGAATCGCTTGGGTTACAGGTCTACAGATGCCTGTATTAATGTCGATCTCCTAGCCAGCATGGCAACTTAAACCGCCAGCTAAGAGACCTTAAGTCAGTCCTTAGCTAATATCTTGGCACCAATATTTGGTAACCACATATTCTTCTAGACCATATTTCGAGCCTTCACGGCCAAAGCCAGACTGTTTTACGCCACCAAACGGGGCAACTTCCGTAGAGATTAAGCCGGTATTTTGACCGACCATACCGTACTCTAAGCCTTCACAGACACGCCATGAGCGGCCTAAATCCTGACTATAGAAATACGCTGCGAGACCATAGATAGTATCGTTGGCCGCGGCAATGGCTTCCGCCTCTTCACTAAAGGTAAAGATAGACGTGATGGGGCCAAAGATTTCTTCGGAAGCAATGTCCATATCTTCAGTGATGTCGCTGATGACCGTAGCTTCAAAGGTTAATTTAGAAGCGTCGTCTTCTTGACCACCGGTGATGAGTTTGGCGCCTTTATCTAGGGCATCTTGTAATAGACTTTTGACCTTATCTAACGCTTTTTGGTTGATTAAAGGCCCAATATCGACCCCTTCTGTCATGCCATCGCCTACTTGCAAAGCTTTGACTTTTTTGACGAAGATATCGAGGAACTCTTCTTTGATACTGTCTTGTAGATAGATACGGTTAGCGCACACACAGGTCTGGCCCGCATTGCGGTATTTGGCTGCGATTAACCCATCAGCCGCTTTTTCTAAATTGGCGTCGTCAAAGACGATAAAGGGAGCATTACCCCCTAACTCTAAAGAGAGTTTTTTGATAGTATCAGCACATTGCGCCATCAGCGTGCGGCCGACTTCAGTAGAGCCCGTGAAAGAAAGCTTATGGACACGGCTGTCTTGAGTTAGCACTTCGCCGACGACAGAAGATTTACCCGTGACAACTTGCAAGACGCCTTTAGGAATACCGGCTTGAATAGCCAGCTCACCGAGAGCCAATGCCGATAATGGCGTTTCCGTAGCAGGTTTAACGATCATAGTGCAGCCTGCTGCTAGCGCTGGACCTGCTTTACGAGTAATCATAGCTGCCGGGAAGTTCCACGGTGTAATAGCGGCACACACCCCTACTGGCTGCTTTAATACGGTAATACGCTGTTCGGTCTTGCCCGCAGGAATAGTATCGCCATAGATACGCTTGCCTTCCTCAGCAAACCAGCGGATAAAGCTGTTGGCATAGCCAATTTCACCACGCGATTCTTTTAGTGGCTTGCCCTGCTCAGCAGTCATTAATACGGCTAAGTCTTCTAAGTTTTCGTCGATTAGATCAGCCCACTTATTGAGCAATTGGCTGCGCTCGCCAGCAGTTTTGGCGGCCCATTCAACTTGCACTTCGTAAGCAGCATCGACGGCTTGCTCAACTTGAGCTTTGCTTAAGCTTGGCACCTCGCCCACTTTGTCGCCATTAAAAGGGTTGATGACATCAATGAGGCTATTATCAGCGGCATCGACCCAACCCGTATCGGCGGTGCCGACCAGGCACTGAGACTTGAGTAGTGAGGTATTTTTAAGGGTAATCACGATAACACTCCTTGTGTTAATTATTATCATTGCGCAGCACTGTCACTGCAGGTGCAGCTAACAAGCGCGCATAAATAGAGTCATAGCTTAGAGAGGATAGGTGTTTAGGTATCAAGGTGTCAGGAGGGGTTATGGCTTTACGCAACTTCCCAGTCACACTTTTAATCCTATCCGTAGTCTTAACCGACTATACTAATTCAATATACTGAATCCGTATCTCATATATGGAATAGGTTTATTATAGGGTGCTTATTACGCGCTTTGCAATAGCCAATTGCTACTGATTTACTTTTATTTAGTTTTTTTTGCTTACGACTTATTTACTGGTTATAGGATATTAATTTTGAAAGCTACCGTTACTGTGCCTGCTATAGATAAAATGTGTCTTATCTTAGACTTACTTACCACTAGCCCCTATCCTTTAACTTCTGCAGAGATAGCTACCCAACTTGAGCTGCCAAAGAGCAGTACGCACAATATTTTGCAGAGCTTATTGGGCAAACACTTAGTATTTAAAGACCGAGATAATCGCTTTCAATTGGGCTCCTATCTGTTGTACTGGGCAGGTAAATATGAGCAACAGCATAACTTCATCCAAGTTTTTCATGAGCAAATTACTCACCACCCTATCTTGCTAAAACACACCGTCACCCTCTCTAAACTTGATGGTAATGAAGTCGTGTTTCTAGCCTGTCATGAGTCTCCAGCTCCGCTAGGCTTTACCTTTCACGCTGGCGTGCGGGTACCCGCGCCCTTTTCAGCTACCGGCAAGGCCATGCTCGCTACTTTTGAAGACGCCACTTTAGCGCAGATGTTTGCTAACGCTATGCCCAAGCCGATGACCTGCTACAGCGTCAATACTTTAGACAAGCTGTACGCCGAGCTCGCTGAGGTCAGACGCACGGGTATTTCATTAGATGATGGTCAGTTAAGAGAGGGTATGTATTGTATAGGCACTTGTATTCTCGACAGTTATGGCAAGCCTATAGCAGGAATGGCCATAAGCTTTTTAAAAGACGAGTACCTATTGCATAAGGATCAAGTCAGCCAAGAGTTATTATTATTGGCGGAAGGTATTAAGCAGAACCTCGGGATTAAGACCACTGCTGAGCTCTAAGGCATAGGGAGTTATTACTAAGCATTGGTGAATAAGGTTCTATTAATAAATCTTATTCACCCTGCTGTGCTATCAAATGACCTGCCGATCCTGCAAAGTTTGAATCTCAGCCGCACTCAGCCCTAATTGGGTTAAAGTCTGCTGCGTTTGCGCCCCAAGGGCAGGTGGCGGCGTCCTATATTGCACCGGTGTCGCTGAAAGCTTAATAGGATTACCCAACACCCGGATAGGACTGTCGGCAAAGCTCACCACCATATTGCGGGCTTGCACCTGCGGCATGGCAAGGGCTTCGGTCACATTATGAATTGGACCACATGGCACCTTAGCGGCTTGCAGTACTTCCAGCCAATGCTCACGTGTGTTGCTAGCAAAGACTTCATTAAATACTGCGGTTAAGGTGTCGCGATTGGCCACTCGTTTAGGGTTGGTCATATAGCGCTCCTCTAAATGCAGCTCTAGACCTAGCGCTTCACAAATCCTGCCAAACTGCACATCGTTACCACAAGCTAAGATGAAATGATTATTATCACCGGTCGCAAAGACCTGATAAGGCGTGATATTCGGATGGGCATTGCCCAGTCTAGGCGGGGTGGTGTTGGTCGCCAATTGATTCATACCAATATTGGCCAGCATCGCAATAGCACTATCGAGCAGCGCCACATCGACGTGTTGCCCTTGGCCTGAGTGCTGCCGGGCTAGCAGGGCCGCTTGAATACCAATGGTCAGCTGCAATCCTGAAAATAAATCTACCACGGCCACCCCCACCTTATGCGGCTCTCCATCGGCAGGCCCAGTAATGCTCATGAGCCCAGAAAGCCCTTGGATAATATAATCGTAGCCCGGTTTATGGGCATCGGGACCGGTCTGACCAAAGCCAGTGAGTGAGGCATAGATTAAGCGTGGATTGATAGCTTTTAAAGACTCGTAGTCGAGGCCATATTTTTGTAGTCCGCCAACTTTGAAGTTTTCGACCAGCACATCGCTCTCAGCCGCCAACCTTTTTAGCAGGGCTTGCCCCTCAGGCTTGGTCATATCTACTGTGATAGATTGCTTGTTGCGGTTGATGGTCGCGAAGTAAGCCGAGGTACCATCTTTAAATGTAGGTGGCTGCCAATGTCGCGTCTCATCTCCCGTCACTGGCCGCTCTACTTTGATGACGTCTGCACCTAAATCAGCGAGCACTTGCGTACAGGTCGGCCCCGCCAAAACCCGCGATAAATCCAACACCTTAATCCCTGCCAGCGCTTGCGGTGCGGTAGCTTCCTGCCCGCTGGTTTTAGTGTCAGTGGCATTCTCTGGTGTCATATCAGCATCCATACTTATCTCGCTTACAGCCAAACTTGGCTGTTAAAGCCGGCTATTAAAATCAGCTCTGAAAAACTAAAATTGGGGTGGCGCCAAAGTATTATTGACGCCAGTTATAATT
>Ga0098065_1000233_pt1 | contig 28559 bp, 22 predicted proteins | sample 25_taG_FD_75062 | JGI IMG/M metagenome (GOLD analysis project Ga0098065, IMG submission 75062) | Marine viral communities from Cariaco Basin, Caribbean Sea - 25_WHOI_OMZ | ecosystem: Environmental > Aquatic > Marine > Oceanic | place: Caribbean Sea: Cariaco Basin | collected 2014-11-08 | reverse complement strand
TTTATATTTGCAACCGCAAAAGAGCAAAACACTCCTCCTTAGCTCAGTTGGTTAGAGCATCTGACTGTTAATCAGAGGGTCCTTGGTTCGAGCCCAAGAGGGGGAGCTTAGTAAAGACAAGCCATTCAAGAAATTGAATGGCTTTCTTTTTTTTGTGGGTACAACATAGGTACAACATTTTTTTTCGATCCGAAAAAGGGATCAAATCAAATTATTGTGTTAAGCAAAGCATACAATTTACTTCTGATTACTTCTGACCAGATGCAAATACGTTTTTATATGTTGAAAAGGACTATTGGTAACCTGCTCTTTTACAATTTAAAATAATAAGATAGGGAGGGATACTGTATTTAAAGGAGGTTCTGCTTTATCAATGTTATAAGAGTTGTGATAAGTTTTCTGAAGATATTGACTTAGTGGTTTTAAGAAATGAGGGCGTACAATTACAAACTAACTACAAAAATTAGTTAAGAAGGTTTTATCGGAAATTAATATCGAAGGATTAACCCAAAAAATGGGTATGCAACTGCCAACTCATATACTAGGGATTTGAAGGTGATCACGGTCAAGTTGGATGCCATTATAGTTGAAGCCACTTGGATGGGATATTTTAGTCATATAAAAAAAGAAAATTCCTTCATTTATCCGCCTGATAATGATCCGGTTTTGAAATAAAATGAAATCCAAAAAATAAGGTAAAAATCTCAAAGACTTTTTCGAAAAGTATATGATGTCGAAGTAAATATTATAAATAGGGATAATTTTAGGGATTTCCTGAAATAGCGAATTTATTTTAGATAGGCTTTAAAATAAAATAGATAAAATATTATTAGGACGTACTAGTTGTGGTTTTAAGAGTGATATTTAAGTTTTATTAGGTTAGAAAATAATAAACGTATATTTGAATTTATAGTTTGTTAAACGATTAAAATGAAAAGGAAGGTTTCGCTTAAGGACATAGCTAAAAAGGTAGGGGTTTCTACCGCAACTGTATCGTATGTATTGTCCAAAGACAAGGAGAGTAAAGTAAGTGTTAAAGTAGCTGAAAAAGTTAAAAAAGCAGCTAAAGAATTAAATTATCAACCCAATCAGATTGCAAAAAGTCTGAAAATGGGTAAAACTTTTACCATTGGCTTGATCGTCGCGGATATTTCAAACCCCTTTTTCTCTCACATTGCACGTAAAATAGAAGATGAAGCGGCCAAATCAGATTATACGGTTGTATTTGGAAGTTCTGATGAGAAAGCAGAAAGATCCTGGGATTTGATCAATTTCCTGGCTAATAGGCAGGTAGATGGCTTTATTCTGGCACCTACAGAGGGTTCAGAAGATCAAATAAAATATTTGCAAGAACAAAATATTCCTTTCGTGCTAATAGATCGCTACTTCCCTGAGATCGATACTAATTATGTGGTAATAGATAATTATAAAGCGGCTTTTAAAGCGGTTAGTCGCTTAATAGAAACAGGACATAAAAGAGTGGGCATGTTGGCATATTTAAATTCGCTTCATCATATGCGCGACAGGATTAACGGCTATACAAATGCTATGAAGCAAAACCAACTAAGGCTGGATTCTAACTGGTTACACGAGATAAATTTTTTTAATCTTGAGAATGAAGTAAAATCTGCTATCGATAAAATGCTAAGTGGTGATTCTCCGGTTGATGCTATATACTTTGCCACAAATACCCTTGCGGTAACAGGTTTAAAATATATTGATTCTTTAAATTATAAAATCCCGGATGATCTCGCTATAATTAGTTTTGATCAGGGAGAAGCATTCGATTTTTATTACTGTCCCTTAACTTACGTAAAGCAACCCTTGGACGAGTTGGCGATAAATGCTGTAAAGGTTTTAACCCAGCAAATTGAAAATTCTTCTGAAACTACCGATAAAATTTGTTTATCTGCCCAATTGATTATTAGAAAATCATGTTCTGCTATATAAACTGAGAAACCCGCTTGGTTCTCCCGGTAAAAATTAAAATTCAGTATTTTATTAGGTACTAAATTAATATAATCGTAAAATTTATTTTTTTACTTAATCGATTAAATATATATTTGAATCACTGATGCAATATATTTAATCGATTAAACACTAAATCTAATTCCTGAATGCATGATGAACAAATCAATTTTCATAATAATTCTATCCATTTTCTTTTTAGTTGCCTGTGGTGGCGAAAAAAAGAAAGATAAATCTCAAAGTAAAATGATAAAGGAAGAACAATTCGAGGAAGGAAGTTTCGGTTATGATTTGACATTTTTAGAAGAAAAGGATGAAAACCTGGTAATCCTCAGGGCTGGTCAAAGTCGGGTAGTCGTTTCAGCAAAATACCAGGCTAAAGTATTTACTTCTTCTTCTGGAGGAAATAAAGGGCGGAGTTACGGCTGGATTAATTATGAAGCTTTTGAAGGTGATGAGAATGAGCATATGAATGCTTATGGAGGTGAAAATAGGTTTTGGCTGGGGCCTGAGGGTAGTAAATTTTCTTTGTTCTTTGAACCCGAGACCGAAATGATCTATGACAACTGGAGAACTCCTGCGCCTGTTGATACTGAAAGTTGGGAAATTGAGCATAAGGATACTACACAAGTCAAAATGACTAAGACAATTTCACTCCGAAATTATGTCGGTACGCAGTTGAATATGAAAGTAGAGCGCGAAATTTCAGTACTAACAAAGGACGAAATTGAAAATTCCCTTAAAATCCAGGTTGAAAATCTGGAAAGTGTAGGTTTTACTACAAACAATTCAATTACAAATACTGGTGAGAAAACCTGGAATAAAGAAACCGGTGCGCCATGTATTTGGATATTGGATATGTTTACTCCTTCAGATGAAACAGTAATTGTTATTCCTTATAAAGATGATGTGGAAGGACGCGTAGCAACCACTGATTATTTTGGAGAGATTCCTGAAGATCGGATTAATTATAAAGATGCCGAACTTTTTTTTAAAGCAGATGGCAAGTCCCGCGGAAAATTGGGAATTGCACCGGAGCGGGCAAAATCAGTAGCCGGAAGCTATGATGCAAAAAATAAACTCTTAACCATTACCACTTTTGAGGTTGACAATAAGGCCATTTATCTTAACCAGGAATGGACTCCAGAAAAGGATCCGTTAAAAGGAGATGCGGTAAACGCCTATAACGACGGACCCTTGGAAGACGGTTCTCAAATGGGACCTTTCTATGAAATAGAAAGTGTATCTCCTGCTGCATTTTTAGCACCTTCAGAAAAATTAAACCATAACCACAATGTATTTCATTTTACCGGTAATGAAGAAGATCTGAACAAAATATCACAAAAGGTATTGGGACTTTCCCTACAAAGAATAAGCGGTGCCTTTTAAAAACTTTTTTGAATAATAACAGAAAAAACAATAGATGTTGAAAATCACAAAATACCCTAAAATAGGAATTCGTCCCATAATTGATGGACGCTTAGGCGGTGTACGTGAATCGCTGGAAGAAAAAACGATGGAGATGGCCAAGACCGTGGTATCCCTCTATGAAAAACAGTTAAAGTATCCCGATGGAGAACCGGTTCAGTGTGTAATTGCCGACACCTGTATAGGTGGGGTAAAAGAAGCCGTTTCTTGCGATGAAAAATTCAAATCAGAAAATGTAGGAGTTTCCCTTTCTGTTACCCCTTGCTGGGCTTATGGAACCGAAACCATGGATTTCGACCCCCATATCCCAAAAGCAATTTGGGGTTATAATGGCACTGAAAGACCCGGGGGAGTTTACCTTGCAGCTACCCTTGCCGCTCACAATCAGAAGGGCTTACCTGCATTTGGAATCTACGGAAAGGATGTCCAGGATCTATCCGACAAAGGTATTCCCGAGGATGTTGAGGCCAAATTACTCACTTTTGCCAAAGCAGGGCTTGCAGTTTCTCTTATGCGTAATAAATCTTATCTGGCTATTGGAAGTGTTTCCATGGGGATAGCGGCCTCGGCCGTAGATCCCGATTTCTTCCAGGAATTCTTGGGGATGCGTAATGAATATGTGGATTCTTCGGAAGTTCTACGAAGGATAGAGCAGGAGATTTACGATAAAGAAGAGTTTAAAAAGGCCCTTGGCTGGACTAAAAAACATTGCAAGGAAGGTGAAGATTATAACGAAAAGGAAAAACAACGTTCCCGGGAACAAAAAGATGAAGACTGGGAATTTGTTGTGAAAATGACTTTAATTATCCGTGATCTGATGCAGGGTAATCCCAAGCTAAAAGATATAGGATATGGGGAAGAGGCACATGGGCATGAAGCAATTGTTTCCGGGTTTCAGGGACAGCGGCAATGGACCGACTTTCTTCCTAATGGCGATTTTTCCGAGGCCATATTAAATTCTTCTTTTGACTGGAACGGAATACGTTCCCCTTTTTTGGTAGCCACCGAAAACGATGCCTTAAACGGGGTTTCCATGCTCTTCAATTACTTATTGACCAACCGGGCACAAATTTTTGCCGATGTTCGCACTTACTGGAGCCCCGAAGCCGTGGAACGAGTTACGGGCTGGAAACCGGAGGGTGCTGCAGAGAATGGGTTTATCCATTTGATCAATTCCGGTTCAGCTACTCTGGATGGTTCCGGACAACAAACCCATGACGGAAAGCCGGTGATTAAACCCTATTGGGAAATATCAGAAAAAGAAATGCAGGATTGCCTGGAGGCTACGACCTGGTACCCGGCAAGTTTGGGATATTTTAGAGGTGGGGGATTTTCTTCAAATTTCCTTACGAAAGGGAAAATGCCGGTTACCATGTCCCGAATTAATTTAATCAAGGGAATGGGTCCGGCCTTGCAAATTGCTGAAGGCTATACCATAAGTCTCCCGGAACAAGTACATCAGAAACTAGATGAACGAACAGATCGTACCTGGCCGACTACCTGGTTTGTACCCAGGCTCACTGATAGAGTTGCATTTTCAAATGTATATGAGGTGATGAATAATTGGGGTTCCAACCACGGGGCAATTTCCTATGGTCATATCGGCAAGGATTTAATTGCACTAGCATCAATGCTTCGCATTCCCGTGTGTATGCATAATGTTGACGACAACCAGATTTTCAGGCCTACTGCCTGGAACTCTTTCGGTATGGATAAAGAGGGCGCCGATTACCGTGCTTGTGAAAAATATGGACCGCTATATAAATAGTTAGAGATGTTAGGGAAAGAATCGAAAATATCATTAATCAAGCCTGGAAATAAATGGCCATTTATTCTGGTGACCAGTCTTTTCTTTCTATGGGGACTGGCCAATAATATGACCGATACATTATTGGCAGCATTTAAGAGGATCATGAGTATGTCCGATTTTCAGACATCCTGGATTCAAATGGCTTTTTACGGTTCTTATTTTTTACTCGCCTTACCAGCTGCTATCTTGATTAAAAAATACACCTATAAATCGGGAGTACTCGTGGGACTAGGGTTTTTCATAATCGGAGCTTTACTCTTTTACCCGGCCAGTATTACTATGGTTTACGGGCACTTCCTGGCAGCACTTTTTATACTCGCCGGAGGTTTGTCAATCCTGGAAACAGCAGCCAATCCTTATATTATTGCCATGGGGCCTGAGGAAACCGGTACAAGGAGGTTGAACCTTGCCCAATCCTTTAATCCCATCGGCTCGATCACGGGAGTGCTACTGAGTAAGTTTTTTATTCTTTCCCACCTTAATTTATCCAGTGCTGAAGAACGTGCCGAAATGGAAGCCTCGCAATTACAGGCTATCCAGTCCGTGGAATTAACCTCGGTGATGGGTACCTATGTTGGGGTAGCCTTCTTTCTACTGTTGGTTTGGGTATTGGTGAAATATACTAAAATGCCAAGAGCTTCAGATGAAGATAATAACCTTCAAATAGCCTCAAGTTTAAAACGTTTGGTGAAGAACCCCAATTACCGTTGGTCAGTAATCGCACAGTTCTTTTATATGGGCGCACAAATTGGTGTGTGGTCCTATACCATTAGATATGTAATGCAGGAACTCAGCCTTAATGAAGATGATTCCTCTACCTATTATCTTGGCTCGCTTATATTATTTTCCGGTTCTCGGTTTATTTTCACTGGATTAATGAAATTTTTTAGTCCTCGCGTATTATTGCTTTTCAGTGCCATTGGAGGCGGAATTAGCACCCTGTTAGTGATCTTTACCGGGAGGATGGTCGGAGTCATAGCACTGGTTACAATTTCCGGCTTTATGTCCTTAATGTTTCCTACGATTTATGGATTGGGTATGACCAAACTTGGAAAGGATACAAAAATTGGTGGCTCCGGCCTTATCATGGCCATCCTTGGTGGCGCTGTACTTACTGCGGTACAAGGTCAGATATCTGATATGACAGGAAGTATTCACCTTTCTTTCTATATGCCTCTTTTCTGTTTTGCCGTGGTAGCTTTATATGCAATTATACAGAAGAAAATTCAGCCTACGGATGTAAAGGCTGGAAAAACCTTTGAAGCTCAATGAAAATGAACACTGAAGAAAAATATGTAATAGGGGTAGATTTTGGAACAAGTTCCGTACGTGCATTATTGGTAAATGCAAATAGCGGTGAGGAAAAATCAGTTTCAGAGTTTTTCTATCCACGGTGGAAAGAAGGTTTGTACTGTGATCCTACGCGAAACCAGTTTCGTCAGCATCCGTTGGATCATATTGAAGGGATCGAATTTGTAATTAAGGATTTAATAGAAAAGGCGGGAGAAAACATAGGGGGAAAGATTAAAGCGATTTCTATAGATACCACTGGTTCTACTCCTGTGGCAGTTGACGAAAAAGGTGTTCCGCTTGCGCTGAATCCTCAATTTAAAGATAATCCCAATGCGATGTTTTTTCTATGGAAAGACCATACTGCAGTCCGGGAAGCAGAAGAAATCAATAGACATGCGACAGCATTTAAGACAAATTATTTAAAGTATGTTGGGGGTATCTATTCGTCAGAATGGTTCTGGGCAAAGTTGCTGCATGCCTTAAGAAACGATACTGCCGTGAAAAATACCTGTTTTTCTTGGGTTGAACATTGCGATTGGATACCGTTTTTACTTACCGGTGGCACAAAAGCATTAGGAATTAAAAGGGGAACCTGCGCAGCCGGACATAAGGGGTTATGGGCGGAAGAATTTGGTGGATTTCCTCCTGAAGAATTCTTTTCAGGTTTAGATCCATTACTAAAAAATATTCGGAAAAGCCTTCCGGATAGAACGTACCCGGCCGATAAAGCTGCTGGATCCTTATCGGAAGAATGGGCAACCAAACTCGGGCTTTCGACCGAGGTTTTAATAGGAGTTGGCGCTTTGGATGCACATATGGGAGCAGTTGGTGGACAAATTGAGCCCTATTTTTTAAGCAAAGTAATGGGTACTTCGACCTGTGATATATTGATAGCCCCTGGGGAGAAAATAAAAGAAACCCTGGTTCGCGGTATTTGTGGACAGGTTGAAAATTCGGTGGTTCCCGGCATGCAGGGAATGGAAGCAGGCCAATCAGCTTTTGGAGATATCTACGCCTGGTTTAGAGAAATATTGCTTTGGCCAGTAAAGCATATCCTTTCTGAGTCTTCATTAATCAATAAGGAGACCGCTGAAAAACTTCAGCTAGAAATAAAGGATAATATTTTAAAGAAACTCAATAAAGATGCAGCTCTTATTCCCATTTCCGAAAATCTTGAATTAGCGGTCGACTGGTTAAACGGCCGAAGAACACCGGATGCTAATCATTTATTGAAAGGGGCAATAACAAGCCTTAGTCTGGGCAGCGATGCTCCAAAAATATACCGGAGTCTTGTTGAAGCTACCTGTTTTGGTTCCAGAAGAATTGTAGAACGCTTTAAAGAAGAAGGTATTCCGGTAAGGGGAATAATCGGAGTTGGGGGAGTGGCCAAAAAATCACCTTTTGTCATGCAGACCATGTCGGATGTATTGGGAATGCCCATTAAAGTGCATACATCAGAACAAACCTGTGCTTCGGGAGCAGCTATGTTTGCCGCGACCATAGCAGGAATATATCCCAATATTGAAGTTGCCATGCATAAATTAGGGCAGGGATTCGAGAAAGAATATCAACCGGATATGGAGAAATATTCTATATACACCTCTCGTTATAGAGATTATAAATCGCTTTGCGGTTTTATTGAAAAGAACAATACTAAACATTAAAAAACTTAAATATGAAAAAAACATTTTATTTACCGATTTTTATGCTGCTAACAGGAAACGTGTTCGCTCAAAATCCTTCGGAAAAGGAAATGTGGGAATTACGGGATTATTCCTCGGAACGTATTTCCAGTTATGACCGTTCTGGTGCCAATGACGATGGGAATTGGGCCAATAAAATAGAACCGGGAGAAACCCGAACTATTGGCGATATAGAGGGCCCCGGAATTATAAAGCATTTTTGGACTACAATAGCTACTGGAGAGCCCAATCATTTAAAAAAAATAGTTTTGCGTATGTATTGGGATGGGGAAGAATCCCCAAGTGTGGAAGCTCCAATCGGCGATTTCTTTGGACTAGGTTTAGGACGTTATTTTATGTATGAATCAAAGTTCCTTTCCGTCGGTTCGCAAAAGGCGTTGAATGCTAATTTTCCTATGCCCTTCAAGAAATCTGCAAAAATCACCGTAACCAATGAAGGGGAGCAGCCAATTGGTGCTTATTATTATAATATAGACTGGGAAAAACACGAAACGCTTCCTGAAGAAATCGGCTATTTCCATGCCCAATACCGGCAGGCCGAGCCAACTGATGGATGGACGGAAGATTGGGAGGCAAATGGCCAACCAAAAATTAACAATCACGAAAACAAAGACGGTAAAGGAAATTATGTGATTATGGAAGCCGAAGGAAAAGGGCATTTTATCGGTGTAACCCATAGTCTTATTCAAAACCAGGGAGACTGGTGGGGCGAAGGTGATGAAATGATTTATATTGATGGTGATACTGAGCCAACAATTCAGGGGACCGGGGCAGAGGATTACTATCTTGGAGCCTGGTGTTACGGAGGTTGCGGTATTAATCCTTTTGGTCACGACAAGCCGACTTTCGCTTATTCAGAATACGGAAATCCTTTGAACGGTGGAGATGACCGAGGTGCTCAGTGGATGGTCTACCGGTTTCATTCAGAATCGCCGGTAGTATTTAATGAATCCATTAAAATGACCATTGAACACGGTCATGCCAATCACCGATCAGATAATTATTATACGGTAGGTTATTGGTACCAGACTGAGCCCCACGCTGAATTTTCCGAGCTGCCGAGTGTGGAAGACAGAATTCCTGAATTGCAGAATACGGAAGGGCCGACCAGGGGAAAAAACTAGTTCGGAGGTTGTAGCGTTAATTCTTACATAAAGGTTGTTTAAAAGTAAGATCTACCTGGGAAAGAAAACGTTTTAGCTCAATTGACTTAACCTCATATGTATTATATGGTTTTATTTAATCGATTAAATAAATAATTTAATTTATAAAAAATGAAAAAAAAATATAGAAAAGTCCGAGTAGGGGTGTTTTTTTTATTCTTCCTGGTTTTTCAAATCGGAAATGCATCGGCTCAAGAAACTGTATCTGGTAAAGTGGTAGATGATAATAACCTGCCATTACCGGGTGTAAATGTTCAAATTAAAGGGACCAGTAGCGGCACCATAACTAATATGGAAGGTGAATTTACCATAGAGGCTAATACGGATGTCATTTTAATATTCTCTTTTCTGGGGTTTGAAACCAAGGAAGTAAACTACCAGGGACAGGAAGATTTATCAGTTATACTTAATGAGAATGTAGGTGAACTCGATCAGGTGCTGGTAGTAGGTTACGGCACCGTGAAAAAAAGTGACCTTACCGGATCTGTGGCATCAGTAGGTGAGGATGATTTCCCGGCCGGAGCCCAGAGTAGTGCCGTAAACCTGTTGCAGGGCAAGGCTGCAGGTGTCCAGGTCACCCAGGCGGATTCCAAGCCCGGCGGTGGCTTTTCGGTTCGAATAAGAGGGGCAAATTCAATTACTGCCGGTAATGAGCCTCTTTATGTCATTGATGGTCTTCCAGGTGCACCTGCAAATGCTTTGAATCCCGGCGATATTGAATCCATTGAAATTTTAAAGGATGCTTCCGCTACGGCAATCTATGGTTCAAGAGGAGCTAACGGAGTGGTAATGATTACTACTAAAAAAGGTCGTCCCGGGGATATAGCCGTATCGTATTCCGGTTATTACGGAGTGCAGGAAGTAGCCAATCGGTTAGACCTGTTGGATGCAGGGGAATATAGTAGCTTTCTTAACGGTATCCAGGAAGATCAGGGCTTACCGCCTCTGTTTTCTTCGGAAGAAATAGCCCGGGCCGGTAACGGAACAGCCTGGCAGGATGAAATATTCCGAACCGCAGTGATTCAAAATCATCAATTTTCAGTTTCAGGAGGTTCTCAGAATACCAGTTATTATGTTTCTTTGAACCATTTTAATGAAGACGGTGTTCTTATTAATACAAGTTTCGACAGGAGCTCGGCAAGGATAAATATAGAGCATAATACCGATAAATTTAATTTCGGTATTAATTTGAATACCAGCCTGGTAAATAATCAGGATGTTCCCTATGGGGGATTAAATGCCGATGCCGGGGTGATTCCCGCCGCTTTGCAAATGGATCCTTTAACACCCGTCTTTAACGAAAACGGGGCTTATTCAGAAAATTCAGACCTAGACCTTGACAACCCGGTGGCGCAGGCCGAAACAATATTTTACAATACGGAAACCAACCGTACTTTCGGAAATGTATTTGCTGAATATTTTATTGTAGATGAGTTAAGTGCAAAAGTTAATTTTGGTAGTGACCGAGGAATTTCAAGATCCGACAATTACATAACCAATGTAACCAGACGGGGACAGAGTACCAATGGCCAGGCCGATATCATAGCATCAGAAAGCACTAGTACGCTTTTAGATCTGACTTTGAATTATAAGGATACCATAGGGGAAGACCATCAAATCAGTGCAGTTGCTGGTTATTCTTACCAGGAGTTTAATAATCGGGGATTTAATGCGGGAAGTCAAAATTTTCCTACCGATGCTTTTTTTACGGATAATCTTGGAGCAGGAGATCAGGAAAGATATTCCGTGGGATCGGACAGGTCGAAAAATCAGTTGTTGTCTTATTTAGGAAGAATAAATTATAACTGGCTTAATAAATACCTTGTAACCGCTTCCTTTAGAATTGACGGCTCATCCCGCTTCGGGGAAGATAAGAAATATGGGTATTTCCCTTCTTTAGCATTAGGATGGAAAATAGAAGAAGAACAATTTTTGAAAGATTTCGAGGATCTGTCTACCTTAAAGTTAAGAACCAGTTATGGTGTTACCGGAAATCAGGCCATAGGAAATTATAATTCTTTGGTATTGTTGGGTAGCGCCGGAACTGCGGTTTTCAACGATCAACAATTTGCTGCAATTGCTCCTACCCAGTTAAACAATCCCGATTTGCGATGGGAAAGAACCGCCCAATTTAATGTGGGGTTGGATTATGGATTTTTCAATAACAGGATAACTGGTTCGGTAGATTATTTTAATAAATATACATCCGATCTTTTACTCCAGTTACCTATTCCTTCCACTAGCGGATTTACAACCTCTCTTCAGAACGTCGGAGATACAAAAAACTCAGGTTTTGAATTTCTTGTAGAGTCCAGAAATTTGGTAGGAGATTTCGAATGGTCTACATCGCTGAACTTTTCCACTATTAAGAATGAGGTGACCAATCTTGGTGATTTACCCTTTATTATTCAGGGGTGGGAAAGATTCCTGACGGACTTTACTATACTTGAAGAAGGCTCACCTATCAATTCCTATTATGGTTATAAAACACAGGGAGTGTTTCAAAATCAAGATGAAATTGACGGATCGGCACAGCCGAATGCCAACCCTGGTGATCTCAGATTTCAAGATGCCAATGGGGATGGAATAATCAATGCAAATGATCGTGTCATTCTAGGAGATCCCTTTCCTGATCTGAGTTATGGTATTACCAATACGTTTTTTTACAAAGGATTTAATTTGAATGTCTTTTTTCAGGGAAGTTTAGGGAATGATATGCTTAATTTTACCAGAATAGACTCTGAAAATCCTATTTCTTTCAGACGAAATAGACAAGCATACGTTCTTGACCGCTGGACACCGGAAAACCCTAGCAATTCGAATCCATCCTTTGTAAATAATGATGTTTCACGTGCGGTAAATGACAGGGTAGTTGAAGATGCTTCATATTTCAGGTTAAGGAATCTAAGTTTATCTTACGCTTTCCCAAACCTAAAAACCAAAGCAATAAAAAGTCTTTCCATATCGGCTACGGGGCAAAACTTATTTACACTAACGGACTACTCCGGTTTTAACCCGGATGTCAGTACTTATGGAACTTCCAACGTAAGGATTGATTACAATTCATACCCGCTTTCCAAAATATATACTTTAGGAATAAATATCAGCTTTTAAAAACTCGATTATGAAAACAAATATTTTAAATATCACCCTGGTGGCAATTACTTGTTTTTTCTATGCATGTAGTGAGCCTTTAGAGGAAGAAACTTATTCTGTGCTCGGGCCTTCAAATTTTTATAACACAGCCGAGGACGCAGAGGCACTGTTAAACGGTGTTTATGTCCCTTCCCAGGGATATCGTGATATCGCCCGTGATTACCTGCTATTTAATGAAATGACTACAGATATCTTAATTGAAAGGGGAGGTGGAATCAACGCGAACACGCAACCTGTTGAGGATTTCGAATGGTCCACAACACATCCCTGGCTGGCCAATTTATGGAATCGTTATTATATGGCCATTTACAGGGCAAATACCACGATAGACCAGGTGCCAAATATAGAAATGGATGAGAACCGGAAAGATCAGATTATAGCTGAAGCCAGGTTTTTAAGAGCATTTAATTATTTTCGGTTATATAATCTTTTTGGTCCGGTTCCTTTAATCTTGACCAGTGAAACTTCTGTTACTGATCGGCCCGAACGTGCTACCCGCGAAGAATTATTTTCCTTTTTAGAAACAGAGTTCAGCCAGGTTAGTACAATCCTTCCCCAGACACAGGAGGAATACGGACGAGCTACCAGTGGAGCAGCCCTGGGTTTTCTTACCAAATTTTACTTAAATAATAAAAATTGGCCGGATGCTGCAGCCACTGCTGAAGAAATAATTACCAGTGGCGTTTATGATCTTTATGATGGCGAAAGCAGAGCGGATCTTTTTGCCCTTGTTAACGAGGGGGATAACGAATTTATATTTGTAGCACCTTTTCCTGAGAACACCTCTTCCGGTTTGGGAAATACCTATCTTAGCCACGCGGCGCCTCCGGGGTATCAATTTTTATACCCCCCAAAGGTAAATTTTGCCGCACAGTTTAAAATCAGATCAGAGTTTTTGGAAATTTTCACCGCAGCGGATGAAAGGTTGGATGCGTTTGTGTTTGAATATCAAAATCAAAATGGAGATATTGTGTCTTTGGGCGAGGATGATGTAAGAAGTTTTAAATATCCTGAAGACCCTAATGGACTTGGAGATATTAGCGGAAATGATTGGCCTTATTTAAGATATGCCGACATTCTTCTGGCCAGGGCAGAAGCTCTAAATGAATTAGAAGGACCCAATACAGTATCGGTTGATTATATAAACCAAATTCGTACTGTCTCAGGTTTGGCAACAGTAAATGTATCCGATTTTTCAGGTACCGATGATTTAAGGAGTTTTATCCTTGAGGAAAGGGGAAGAGAGTTTCATACCGAAGGCCTTAGAAGACAAGATTTAATCAGGCACGGTGAATATATAAAGAGAGCTCAGGAAAGGGGGTTACCCGCTTCAGACTATCAGGTGCTTTTTCCTATTCCTCAAGCAGAAATTGATAAAAATCCCAATTTGCAGCAAAATGATGGTTACTAATTTAAATAGAGGTTTAATTCAAAATCGAAAGCTTGATGAAGTTCATATTTTTAAATAAATTTCAAATTATTCTTGGTGTTTTTATAGGTGTGGGGTATTCTGTATGTGCTCAGACTCCATTCTATGAACTTCCAAAACAAAAAACACAAACTACCTGGACAAGTTTTGAAAACCCCGGTGGTGAAAAGAGCCTTGGGGGTCAGGAAAACCAGGGAGCAAAAGGCCACGCATTTAACAGGTTACCTGCAGGAGAAAGTGTTGATCTGGTAGCTATTGAAGGGAGTGGTGTTATTCAGCGTATATGGCTCACCGTGAGTGACCGAAGCCCGAAAATGTTACGCTCCCTAAAAATTGAAATGTTCTGGGATGGAGAAGAAAAGCCAGCGGTTTCTGTACCGCTGGGTGATTTCTTTGGAGTAGGTTTAGGAAAAAAAGTTCCTTTTGAAAGTGAATTGTTTAGCGATCCGGAAGGGAGGTCATTTAATAGCTTCATTCCTATGCCTTTTAAAGAAGAGGCTATAATTAGAATTACCAATGAAGCAGATAAAGATCTCAATGCTCTCTTCTATGAAGTAAATTTAGTCCAAAAAGAACATCACGATGAGTTACTGTATTTTCATGCTTTTTGGAGCAGGGATGAGGCCACAGAATTAAAAGAAGATTTTAAAATTCTCCCTAAAATCCAGGGAAAGGGTCGCTTTTTAGGAACCAACATAGGATTAATTACCAATGAAAAATATAAAGAAACCTGGTGGGGGGAAGGTGAGGTTAAAATCTATTTAGATCAGGATACAGAATTCCCCAGTTTGGTAGGATCAGGAACTGAAGATTACGTGGGTACTGCCTACGGACAGGGAACCTATGATCACCAAACCCAGGGTTCGCTTATTGCTAATCCTGAAAAAGGAGAATTTGCCTTTTATAGGTATCATATTCCCGATCCGGTTTATTTTTATGAGGATATTCAGGTGGATATTCAGCAAATCGGTGGTGCTCCCCGGGATAAAGTAAGAGAAATAGTGGGTAAGGGTGCTGACTTGGTACCCATTACCATAGATCATGCTCCAGAGTTCACAAAATTGCTGGAACTTAAAAATCCTCCCGAATTAAACGACGAGGATTTTCCGGATGGCTGGACAAATTTTTATCGTAGTGATGATGTGTCGGCAACGGCCTATTTCTATCTGAATAGACCCAGTAGTAATTTACCTTTATTACAGCAGGTAGAAATAAGGACCAAAAACCTGTCAGAAAATAATTAAATTAAATACTATGAGATCAAGTAAAGGAATCCCATTGTTTTTGCTGCTTTCATTTTTCTTTTTTAGCATACATAATTTTGCTCAAAATTCTGAAAAGCCAAATGTAATTATTATAAATGCAGATGATTTGGGTTATGGCGATACTGGGGTTTACGGGGCTACTAAAGTGCAAACCCCCAATATAGACAAGTTGGCTGCAGAGGGAAAACGTTTTACAGATGCCCATTCGGCTTCTGCAGTATGTACACCTTCTCGTTATGCTTTAATTACTGGTGAATATGCATTTAGAATAAATAATGCTCTCCCGGTCTTCTCTCGTGACTCATTGATTGTTGATCCTGAAAAACTGACCATTGCCGATGTGATGAAAGAACAGGATTATAAAACGGGAATCATCGGGAAATGGCACCTTGGTTTTGGGGACAAAAAACCAACAAACTGGAATGAAGAATTAAAACCAGGACCTTTGGAACTCGGTTTTGATTATTATTTTGGAGTGCCGGTACTTAATAGTCATCCTCCTTTTGTGTATGTGGAAAACCATAAAGTATTAGGTCTTGAAGAAGATGATCCTATGGAATATGGAAAACAAGCGAATACGGCACCTTACCCGGAAAAATGGAATAGGGGGCTTCAAAAAATTGGAGGGGCTGATGCAGCTCACAAATTGTATATAGATAGTTTGGTGGGAACTACCCTTAAAAATAAAGCAGTGAAATTCATCCAGGAAAATAAGGAAAATCCGTTTTTCCTTTACCTTGCAACCACCAATATTCACCATCCATTTACTCCTGCCAGACGGTTTATCGGTTCCAGTGATGCTGGTAGGTATGGAGATTTTATCCACGAACTTGACTGGATTGTAGGTGAGGTGATGAATACCCTTGAAAAAGAAAATCTTAACCATAATACCCTGGTGATTTTTACCAGCGATAATGGCGGGATGTTAAACCAGGGTGGCCAGGATGCTTATAGCTTTGGCCATCGTAATAATGGCGATCTACTTGGTTTTAAATTTGGAGCCTGGGAAGGCGGACATCGTGTTCCGTTTATTGCTTGGTGGCCAGGAAAAATCGATGCTGGTTCAGTTTCCGACCAATTAATAAGCAATGTTGATTTAACAGCCAGCCTTGCAGCACTTTTTGAAAGAGATTTAAAAGATGGTGAGGCCATAGATAGTTTTAATTTACTTCCTGCGCTTCTTGATAATCCCCAAGATCAAATTAGGCCTCATTTAATTATAAGCCCAGGAGACAGGAGTAATATTTCTTTAAGAAAGGGTAAATGGATGTATATTTCCGATCAAAATAGCGGAGGTTTTCCGGGGGAAGTTGTGGGGATGCACGATTTTGGAGGAGCAGCTACGCTTCCATTTACTGGACAAAAAAACAGTGATATTGAAAATGGTAAGATTAAAAAAGATGCTCCGCCGGCACAGTTATATAACCTGGAAGAAGATCCCTATCAACATACTAATGTTTATAATGAGCATCCTGAGGTAGTGGAAAAAATGAAATCCGAATTAAGTAAATTGCGGGAATCTAAAAAAACGAGACCTTAAATCTTTAATTAAAAAATATATATTTCCAAAACGCATAACTGTAGGAATCATTCTTATATTATTATTTGTTTCCTGTGGAAAACAAGAAAAAGAACTTACATATCCTGAAATCGTAAACCGTTTGACAGATTTAGAAGCACTGGCCCAGCTTCCAGAGGAAGGGGAGCAAAGTGCAATGTGGTCCAGTTATGATCGCCAAAGTAAAGTTGATTCAGCAACAGGAGAATTTATCAATTGGGAAGCTAATGATGATGGATTAAACCCGCAGTATATTCGTAAGGAAGGCGAAAATGAAGTTTTAGCAGAGATGGAAGGTCCTGGGGCAATAGTTAGGATTTGGTCGGCTAGTCCAGCAGATGGAAAAGTTAAGATTTATATCGACGGGACACAGGAGCCAGTAGTAGATTTAGCTTTCATCGATTATTTTAAGCCAAGTATTCCTGCTTTCGATTTTTCGGAGCTTGTTTATGAGACTAACGCCAGGGGATTTAATAATTATGTTCCAATTACCTACCAGGAATCTTTAAAAATTGTGGCTGAACCAGGTTGGGGGCAGTATTAGCATTTTAATTATATAAGTTTTCCAAAGAGTACTAAGGTGGAGTCTTTTGATCCGGAATTAAATGAAACTAATCTTGCAGCACTGGAAAGTGTAAATACTTTTTTTTTAGAAAAAATGGGAGAATCTCCTAATAAATCTGAAGGTGCCCCTGCAGAAGTTCAGGAACAGGTTGCTGTAGGTGAAGAAAAGCAGGTTTTTAAACTCGATGATGCAGGAGCAATTTCCTCGCTTAAAGCAAGGGTGAAAATAGATGATAGTACTAAAATCGAAGAGATACTACGCAAAGTCGTTCTCATAATTAAGTGGGATGGAGAAGATGAAGCTGCAGTATGGTCTCCATTAGGCGATTTTTTCGGCACCTCTCCCGGGTGGAACGAATATAAAACGCTTCCAATGGGGATGACAGCAGACTGGATGTACAGTTACTGGTACATGCCTTTTAAAGATGGAGCCGAAATTATAATTCACAATGAGTATGAAAATGAGGTTGATATCGAGATGGAGATTGCTCACGAAGCACTGAATGAGGTGGAAGACTTGGGAAGATTTCATGCTAAATGGCATCGAGACCTCGATCCATTGGAGGAAGAACGCTGGCCAGATTGGACACTCCTGGAAACAGAAGGAAGAGGAAGGTTTTTGGGAACTCATTTAAATGTTTGGAACCCTAAAGGTGGGAGTTGTAGCCTAGGTGGCCCGGGCCATCATTGGTGGGGAGAAGGTGACGAAAAATTCTTTATTGATGGCGAGGAATTTCCGTCAACCTTTGGTACGGGTACCGAAGACTATTTTGGTTATGCTTGGTGTATCCCTTCAGTTTTTGAACACGCTTTTCACAGCCAGACTCAGGATAATGACAATATGGGTTATCAACCAATGAATAGGTGGCATATTATTGATAATATTCCCTTTCAAAAATCCTTTGATGGTTACTTAGAAAAATATTTTCCAAACTACTGGCCTACCCAATATGCTACTGTGGTTTATTGGTATTTGGAACTAGGTGGAAATGACCCCCTTGGAGCAGTTTCGGTAGACGAAAGATATGGGTACGAAACCCCTTATGACGTTTATCGGGAAGAAGGTGTGGTAGAAGGAGAGGATCTGAAAATCAAAGAAAATTCAGGGGGCTGGGCTTCTACTGATGTTTGGTCCCACGAAGATTTGTTTGAAGAAGTAAGCGGACATAAGATTTTACTTTGGAATGTAAATCCTGAAAACGAAAATGAATTGACTACTACTTTTGAGTGGCCCGAGGAAGGAACCTATGAAATAGAAGCGAATATAATACATTCTAAAAATGGTGGGGAATTTAGTTTTCAATTAAACGGAACCAATTTGCAATCGGCGAATTTTTATGCCGATTCAAAAGAACGGGAAACTGAAAAAGTAATTCTTGGAACAGTAGATTTAGAACCCGGAATTCAAACACTGAAAATTACCTGGGAAGGCGAAAAAGAAGAGGGTAAAAATCTTAGCCTCGATTATTTAAAGTTTCAGAGGATTGAATAGTAATCAGATTTTTTATTGCATAATTTTGTGTTTTACTCCTATCGGATTAAATTATTGTTTCTCTAGCAAAGTTGCACACTGACAATTTTATCTATAAACTTCGTAGTTTTGTAAAGTCTAAAAAATGGGTTCTATAGCAGCTCAAAATTCTGGGTAAAAATGTTCTTTACTTCTTAATTATTTTTCTTTTAGCTATATTTAGTAGCCTGAAGCCTTATAATTATGGAAAAATTTATTCTTAAATCTGGAAAAGCACTGGCTAGATTAAGATCTGTAATAAATGATTTCATTGAGGATAAAATTGAGGGGAGTGCTACCAACCTGATCCTTTTTATCCTTTCATTCTTCATAATTTTCGTTTTAAGTTTCAGTTTGGTTTTTGGTGCCAAAACCATAATAAATGGTTATGTCTATTTTCTAATACTTCTTATAATACTGGCGGTAGTTTTAATTTGGCTGGCCATATTCTATGAATCAGATAAACACCTGGAGACCGACCGCCATAATTTTAAGGTGGAACCCATTGATAAATACCGGATAAGGTTTGAATACATCAATCTTGATAAAGATTCAAAAGAACAGTTCTTTAGATTGCTTAAAGGCCGAAAGGTTCAGGAGAAGATCAATTTCACCGTTGGGAATAAAAGTGGGGACTCTGCAAACCACCGAATCCTTTTTGTCTTATTTGATGAATTGTTATTGGTGGAATTCAGGATTTCTCCGGAGAAAGGAAACGTGACTTTTTCCAATTGCTGATGAATTCCTTTTTAATGAACAACGAACCGCTTAAAGAAAACACTTTAAAAACCAGTTTTTCCGCCTGGAAAAATGATCAGGAAAAAATTAATTCCCGAAACCAGCGAAAATTCATCCGGCAGATGCTAAATAAAGAATAATTATAGCATAATTCGCTTCTTATTTGATTTATCCTGTTGATTCATAGGTATTTACTTTCTTAAGTTTGTCCTGTACAAAATCGTAAAAGGCCTTTTACTCATTTCTAATTTTAACCATATAGTTATGAATGAGCAGGAACAAGTAGTGGGTTTATTGGAGGAGATTAAAGTGCTTCTGTCCCACACCAAAAAAGTAATGAACGTGGAAGACCTGGCCCAATATACGGGCCTCTCCAAAAGTAAGATCTATAAGCTCACCCACTTAAAGCTTATCCCAATGGGGAACAACCCGAACATCCGTCAGAAGTTTTTCGACAAGGAAAAGATCGATGCCTGGCTCCTGGGAGAACCGGACCTATCCGATGCCTACCTGGAGGATCAGTTCAACAAGAACCTATTGAAGAACCGCAAGTAAGCACTTGCTTTTTACTCAACCTTAAAAAATATGCTGATGAAAAATTCATCCTATATCCGCGTGGGCACCAGTTACTATAAATTAGTACAGTTGCCCACTATTTCCGGTGACTTTAATGAGATTTTAGTTCCCTGGAGTTTGGAGACCCTGCGCCATGATCACGGCAAAGCTTATATCGGTAGAATCAAAAAATATGACGGCTTTACCTGTATACCGAGCCACTTGGATTTTAAACAGGAAGTATTCGGGTTTTATAATACCTATGCACCCTTGCCGCATACCCCTGAAAATGGTCCCATTGATCATTCCTTGCGATTTGTCAGGCATATTTTCGGGAGTCAGTTGGAATTTGGACTGGATTATTTGCAGCTTTTATTCATTAAACCACTTCAGATACTACCAATCGTATGTCTGGTTTCCAAAGAACGGGTCACTGGAAAAACGACCTTTCTCAAATGGTTAAAAGCAATTTTCGATAATAACCTGACCTATCTAACCAATGATAATTTCAGTAGCCAGTTTAATGCAGACTGGGCAAACAAGCTGCTGATTTGCATTGATGAAGTACTGTTCAATAAGGAAGAGCTTACCGAGCGAATTAAATACCTGAGCACCACCGATTATAATAAACTGGAGGCTAAGGGGAAGGATAAGCGGGAAGTTGAGTTTTTCGGAAAGTTTATCCTCTGTAGTAATAACGAAGATAACTTCATTAAGATCGATAGCGATGAAACGCGGTTTTGGGTGCTTAAAGTACCTAGCCTTAAAACCGAAGAAACGGAATTCCTACATCATCTGAAAGCTGAGATTCCAGCTTTTTTATTTTACCTGCAACACCGGAAATTACAAACTGACCATAAAACCCGCATGTGGTTTACCCCGCAACAGATCAAAACCAATGCTTTGAAAAACTTGATGCGCAATAACCGGAACCGGGTGGAAAAGGAACTGGCCAGTATGCTGCTAAGTGCTATGGAAACTTTTGATCTGGAGGAAGTACACCTATGCCCTATGGATGCGCTCCAAATCTTAAACTACACCCGGGTTAGGACCGATCTTACCCAGTTGCGGCAAATTCTAAAAAATGACTGGAAATTAAAAAACCAGGATAATTCCCGCACCTATCAAAAAATGGTGATGTGGCAGAATGGCCTGGCACCAATTCCCGGCAAAGGCCGCTACTATACAATAGAGAAATCCTTCTTGCTAAATAATTTTGAAGATTTGGAGAGCGATTAAACGATGTAAAAGTGATGCGGGCGGTTAGCTCAATGCTATCAAGGCTTTCGGTTAGATTGGCATCAAAGCAACAAATTTTGAAGACAACAAAGGAGAAAAGCCTCCGGTAATTTCTTCTTTTTTTGATGAATTGATGCCCGATATACATAAGACCAGTAATACTGAGGATTTTCAGCCGCATCGTTTCCGCATCACTTTGTCATCAAAAATAAAACGATGCTAAAATTTGAATTGATTTGGAGGATTTTGAAACGAAAACAGCAAAAAAATGGAAAACATAGCAACATCAAAAAGCTGGGAAAAAGCCCGTAATATTTGCATCGTAAAAACGCTTGCAAAATTAGGGCACTTTCCCAGCAGGACAACGGAAAAAGAAGCTTGGTTTCTGAGTCCCCTGCGGTCAGAAACGCAAGCCTCTTTTAGCGTCTCTTTACATAAAAACCTGTGGTATGACTTCGGAATAGGAAAAGGAGGTTCCATCATAGACCTTATTATGGCAATGGAATCCTGTACTGTAAAAGAAGCGAGGGAATATTTAATGAACGATATGACTGAATTTTCTTTCAGACCACCAAAAACTGAAGATCGGTTAAGACGAGCAGAAATCCGAATCCTGGATGTTGAAGCTATCTACCTGCAGGGATTAATTGATTATCTAAAATCCCGGAATATACCTCTTGAGGTTGGCAATAAATACTGTAAACAGCTTTGGTATCACTGTAAAGGGAAACGGTTTTTTGGGATCGGGCTTAAAAACCATCTAGGAGGCTGGGAACTTCGAAATAAATATTTTAAAAATTCCAATAGTCCTAAAACTTTTACCCTGATAGAAAATAATTCCAAACAGCTACTCATTACGGAAGGGATGTTTGACTTCCTTTCCCTGGCTACCATCAATGAAGATCTAGTAAAAAGTTCAGATGGTATCATTTTAAATTCCCTGGCTTTTATAAAGAGGATCGAAACTTTGATTCCAAAATATGAACGGGTTTTTCTCTACCTGGATAATGATCCCGCTGGTAAAAAAGCAACTGCTTCGCTTTTAAACCAATATGGCCATATCACCGATCGCAGTGATTCTTATAAAGATTATGTAGATCTCAATGAAAAATTGATCAATAAAGGAAGCTGGAAAAAGGATAAAATTTTTAAAAGAAAGCTAAGTGGGTAAGTAGTAAATGCCTATCGGAAATTTTCAGTTGAAAGGGAAAAGCAAGATGTGTCATTGTAATGACAATCTTGCTTTGCGCCCGGTGGTTGCAAAGTTTTAAAAAGAAAAAATGAAAAGAGAAAACATCCAGGTTCGATGCTCGATCTACGAGAAGAAGCTGCTCAAAAGAAGAGCGGCCAGGGCAGGAATTTCCCTTTCAGAATACATACGAGCTACCGCCTTTGAAAAAAATATAGTAGAACGGATTACTCCTGAACAAGCGGAAACTTACCAAATGCTGGTACAGTACAAAAACAACTTCACCCGCATCGGCAATATGTTTAGAATACGGGATCCAAAGCTGGCCAAGGAAGTGGAAGATCTTGCTAGGGAGATCAGAACACACTTAAAAAACTTTAAAAAATGATAGGGAAAGGACACGCCATTTCCGGCACCAGGGTATCGATATCCTATGGCTGGAACCAGGAGAAAGATGCTGAAGTTGTGCTTAGAGAACACGTAGTCGGAGAAACACCCGCGGAGATCGCCGAAGAGTTTAGGATTATCCAGTCGCAAAATGAACGCTGCATTAATAACACCTTAAGCTTTATCGTAAGCCCCACCATTGAAGACGGGGAGGATTTAAGCAAAAAAGATTTGGAAGATCTCGCTAAAAGGTTTTTGAAGGAGATGAATCTGCAAAACAATCAATCCATTGGTTTTGTGCATCGGGATAAAGCACATACCCATGTTCATATCTATACCAACAGAATTGGTTTTGACGGTAAAGTCTATAATGACAGCTTTATCGGAAAACGCAGCCAAATAGCGGCTGATAATGTGGCCAAGGAATTGGGATTTACCAGGGTTCGGGAAGTACAGCAGGAAAGGCTTAATGAGTTAAAGGGGCTGCGGCAGGAAATCAAAAACATACATGACAGGGTACTTCAGTCGAGGCCAAAATCCCTGGATGAATATATAAGCAGAATGAAAGCTCAGAAGGCGGAAGTGATTCCCACCATCAATAAAGCCAATCAACTACAGGGTTTTCGGGTGGAATACAAAGGAGTGAACCTTAAAGCAAGTGAAGTGGACCGATCAATGAGCGGCAATAGGTTGATCCCAACAATCTCGCAAAACCAAGGATTAAAAAGAATAATGGAGTCACCAAAGGAGCTCCAGGTCTTAAATAAAACGGTGCAGCTAAGCGGCAACCTATCCACCAAAATAGCCAAAGAGCTTGTAAAAGGAGCTGTAAAAATAGTAAGGGATACCGGAATAGGGATATAAATTTTAAATGTGAAGCGATGAAAAAACTAGATGAGATTATGGAACTGATGGCCGATGAAATGGCTGACTTCAAAACTGCTGTGCTGGAACTTCAAAAGCTTTCAGAACAATTAGTTAAGATGAGCATTCCAATTAGCACGGAAGCTTTGGAAAAGAACCTGAACATATTCCTGCTAAAGCAGCAATCGGAGAAAGAAAAATCAGATGAAATTCTAAAGGAAATTGACCGGAAGTTAAAACACGCCAGGATCATACCCAATTATCTATTGATCCTTTTCGGAATACTCGGAATTCTGGCCCTGAGCTTGGTGGGGTACTTTGGATATTCCAATAATAATACCCAGCAGGAAAACTTTCAGGTTTACCGGACGATTAAGGAATCACAGAATAAATCCTATGAAGATTATTTTGCAGCATATCCCGAAATCTACCAGGCATACTGTGAGTGGATATCCGATGGATACCAGGATTTGTAATGACAAATGCCCTGGTGTAAAAATTAGTAAAATTGCATCCAATGCCCTGAAACACCCAGGAAAACCATTGAAATTTGCGGCAAAAATTTAGTAAAAAATAAAAGTAAGCTTTTAGATCAGTGGATAGTGAGTGGATATTCCAGGAAATGGGCTCAAAGACCCTGATAATCGATGGAAATTTACTGGTTTTGTAAATATAAGTAGGTAGCGCCCTATGCTGTTTTTACTTTACGCTTAACTTCCCGTACACTATAAAAACAGCATAGGATCCTGCGCAGGTTATGGTAGATATTGGGGCTTGAGATTAGTTTAAAGAATTTAATAAACAGTTCGCTTTTGAGGTAACCTTACAGATTGAGGTATAGGGCAAAAATAGAAGCGGAAATCGCGAAACTCCAACTAATTTAGATGGGCGGAAGATTTAGAGAGAAAACTTCAATGCTATTTATCTTCATTAAATTAAAAAATGTTCATTACTTCAAACTGTTCATTGTCACTGAACAATTTGAAGTAATGAACATAAAAGAGAATGTATAAGATGTTTTTAATGAAAAAAAGAAACTTATAGTTTGGCTATATCGTCCAAATAGAGCACTGGAAAATTGGTAACCCCTGGACTTAATTTAACCAGCATTGGTATTAACTTAGGTGTAGATGAATTATTTAGAGTAGAATACGTGTGTTTTCTTAAATCAGCTGCTTATGGAAGATAAAGGTCTATTACAATTTTATGATATCGCTACTTTAAGAGTGTAAAACAGAATGGGATTTGTATATTTGTTCATAAATTTACGCTGTTCACGAATCGTGAACAAAGAAAAAACGTGAACAGATGGAAACAGAGATCGTTTACAATGCTTTGAAAAATCTGGAAAATCCCGGAGATATCTCCGGGCAATTTGAACAGGGAGATAGCTTAGACGGGCAAATCATTCTACATTTTCCCTATCGACCTCCACTTAGGTTAGTAATAGAGATCAAAAAGGAGTTACGCCAACATCAAATCCCCCAGCTTTTAGAGAGAAAGCAGGAATATGAGAATTTTATGTTGGTAGCGGGAAAATTACATCCGGCGATAAAAAAACGCTTGCAGGAAGAGAGGATAACTTACCTGGAAGAGAATGGTAATATATTTATCTTAAATAATGGAACTTATGTCTTTATCGATACCAATAAACCTTTAAAAACAGGAAAAAGCCGCAGCAAAAAAGCTTTTACTAAAACAGGGCTAAAATTGGTTTTTAGTTTTTTAATTGATCCTGAGTTAGTAAATACCAGGCAAAGAACCATAGCAGAAAAAAGTGGAGTAAGTCTGGGCACCGTGCCTAAAGTGATTAAAACCTTGAAAGAGGAAGGCTATTTAATCGCTCACAAAAACAATTATCTCTGGGAAGATCGGAAAGGTTTATTAGGTCGCTGGATTAACGATTACGAACATCAACTGAAACCTAAATTATTCCGGGCGCGTTATGAACTACGGGAAGATTGGCAAAATCTCAAATTAAATCCGGGAGAAACCCATTGGGGAGGAGAGCCAGCAGGAGATTTATTGACCGGTTACCTAAGGCCGGAAGAATTCATATTGTATAGCAACGAGTCTCCGGTAAACCTGATGAAAAATTATAGCCTTAGGCCAAATGCTGAAGGAGAATTATTTGTTTATGAAAAATTCTGGAAGGGAGATTTTGGTCCTGTTGCCCCTCCTTTCCTGGTCTATGCCGATCTAATGCTAAAAGAAGACAAACGTTGCCGGGAAACAGCACATAAGATTTTTGATGAGTACATCCAACCAGTCCTATAAAGAACTTGCTATTCCTTATTTTAAGGAGGTTTTTGAAATTATCGATGAGATAATGCAAAAGCATAAGATCCCTTATTACTTAATCGGCGTTAATGCCATTGCGCTGGAATTATTAAAAGAGGGCATTAAGCCCAGCCGGGGTACCAAGGATATCGATTTTGCGGTTATGATTTCTTCTGGTGAGGATTATAAAAAAATCACCAAAGACCTGGAAGAGAAAAATTTTACAAAAGTAAAAGCTCCCTGGACCTTTTATAATAAAGCCTTTAATGCTGTAATAGATGTGCTTCCCTTTGGAGAAATTGAACAGGAATTCACCCAGAATTTTGATAAACGCCAAATAGATCTTCATGTTGTTGGCCTTAAGGAAGTATTGGAAGATTCGCGGGAGGTGTATATAGATGAAAAATTAGTGCAAATTCCTCCGCTCCCGGGAATGATTATTTTAAAACTGGTAGCCTGGAGTGACAGGCCTGAAGACCGGGGCCAGGACCCGGGGGATACCTTAAAGATAATTAAGCATTACTTTGATTATAATTTTGATGAAATTCTGGAAGAACATAATGATGTTTTTCCGAAAGGGGAATTAGATGAAACAGGAAAGTTAAAAATAGCTGCTCGTGTCTTGGGGAGAAATGCCCGCAAGTATCTTAATACTTCAGAAAGGCTGAAAAAAAGAGTCTCAGAAATTCTTGATGAACATACCGCCTCACCTGCCTCTTCCGAATTTTTAAAAAAATGGTCTAGTCAAGAAGATTGGGATCTTGATTTGGCTCAGGAAATCCTTTTTGAATTTAAAAAAGGAATTACAGAATGAAGTATTAGGGAGTCAAAATGCTTAATTATATGGTATTTAAGGACTTTACCTTAAGCGATAATAAGAAAAATTATTAGCAATATAAATCTGTAATTTTATTTTAATTATAGCACCATTACAACAATACTTCCAACGCTTTATCCACAACCTGAGTATCTAATTCTTTTAAATATGCCTGGGTTACGGTTAGGTTTTGATGTCCTAAAGATTCGCTAATCACATCAGTAGCAACTCCTTTTTGTTTGAGACAGTTTGCAAAGCTATGCCGAGCCACATAACTGCTAACATTTTTTGTGATCTCACATATTGTAGCCAGTTCTTTTAGATTTTTGTTATAGATCCCTAGCATTTTATGTTTTCGATCTGCAAGTTGGGTAGGAGTATAGTTTTCACGATACAGTAATGGAAATACATATTTATTTCCATACCCATTAATTCGGTAATGGTCAAGAATTTCTCTTACAGGGGGCATTATGGCAATTGAGAAATTTCCTTTGGTTTTAGCCCGGGTGTAATAAATAGCATTTTTTTCCACATCTTTCCATTCGAGATCCATCATGTCGGCAAAGTTCATTCCCCTAGTATAGAAACTAAAAACAAAGTAGTTTCTAGTATCAACTAAATGCGGATGCTTATTCAAATCTACATTAACAATGCGCATTATTTCTTCAAAATCCAGGGCACGTTTAAAACCTTTGCCTCTTAAGCCTGAAATTTTATATTTCTTAAAGGGGTATAAACTTTCTTTCACAATTCCGCGTTCTATGGCTTTGTTAAACAATGCCCTTATGGCTCTCATCTTTACTCCAACCCCTCCGTCGGTTCCACCTCTGGATCTTAGGAAAGCATCATATTTACTTAAAAAAGTAGAGTTAACTTCCCGAAAACTAAGTTTTTTGTTCTTATGAAAAATTTGCACCGATGTTTTAGTGTCTTTATAGGACTTTGCGTTTCCTACACGACCGGCGTAAGTCATTTCCTCTACTATTTCATCAAAAAAGGCAAAGACATCATTTTTAACTGGATTGAAGGTAACTCTATAAAGCTTATCAAAATCTTCCAGTGTATAATCGGGGTTTTGAATTTCAATTTCCGTTGCTACCTCGTAAGCCCGATCCTTAATTTTTACCAGTAACCGATTATACTGAAAATGATTTTTCAGCTTTTTGTTAAAGGTTCCTGTTGAAGCTGACCATTCGGAAATCTCCGAACTAAATGGAGTTTTGTAATATTTAGTTTGTCGATCTTTGGTCACACGCAAGAAAATTGGGTACAACCCATCGGTTAATTTCTTTGTTTTCTGTACAATTTTTATAGTAATCATGCGGCTTAAATTGGGTACAACATAGGTACAACAAATGGGCAAATAAAGGTAAATATTGTAAAACTAAATGACAAGGAAAAAGTTGTAAAATATTGATTATCAATACATAAGAAGCTAAATGAAATTATCTGAAACACCTTTTTAGCGGCTGTTAATCAGAGGGTCCTTGGTTCGAGCCCAAGAGGGGGAGCTACTCGCGAAAGAGGCTGTCTGAAAAGGCAGCCTTTCTTGTTGGATTATTTTGAGGTTTTTATTATTTTCATGTAATGAAAGCTAAAGTTGTATTTAAGACCTATAACCAGTCGCAGTTAAGTCTTTTACC
>Ga0098065_1000231_pt1 | contig 28792 bp, 22 predicted proteins | sample 25_taG_FD_75062 | JGI IMG/M metagenome (GOLD analysis project Ga0098065, IMG submission 75062) | Marine viral communities from Cariaco Basin, Caribbean Sea - 25_WHOI_OMZ | ecosystem: Environmental > Aquatic > Marine > Oceanic | place: Caribbean Sea: Cariaco Basin | collected 2014-11-08 | reverse complement strand
TGGCACCTCCGCACTTGGTGGCGTCCTGCTGGTCGCAGGTGATGACCACGCAGCAGAGTCTTCCACACTGGTCAACCAGAGTGACCAGTTGCTCATGGGTGCGATGATCCCCGTGCTGAACCCCGCAACGGTGCAGGACTATCTCGACTTCGGTGTATTTGGTTATGGCCTGTCGCGCTACTCCGGCTGCTGGGTGGGGTTCAAGGCGATTGCAGAAACCGTGGAAACCTCTGCCTCTGTTGATGCTTCCTTTGACCGCGTGAATCTGGTGGAGCCGGATTTCGAGAAGCCAGAAGGAGGTCTGAACCTACGTTGGCCTGATCCTATACTGGAGCAGGAGCGCCGCTTGCATGGCCCCCGGATGGATGCGGTTGCCGCTTTCGCCAGGGCCAATCCCATCGACAGGATCGAGCTGGACGCCCCGAACGCCCGTTTAGGCATCATGACTACCGGCAAGGCGTATCTGGACGTAGTACAGGCCTTGAAGGATCTCGGTATAGACGAGAAAGAAGCTGCAAGATTGGGTATTCGGCTCTACAAGGTAGGTCTGTCCTGGCCGCTTGAAACCGAAGGTGCCAGAGCCTTTGCCAGCGGATTACAGGATATCCTGGTGGTAGAGGAAAAGCGCAGCTTTATCGAAGATCAGTTGGTTCGGGCACTGTATAACCTCGATGCCGCAAATCGTCCTCCTGTCGTCGGGAAGGTCCTGGAAAATGGTCAGAAACTGCTTCCCAGCGAGGGAGAGTTGACGCCATTGCTGGTGGCAAAGGCGATCGTTAGCCGGCTTGAGCGTATGGGTGCTGAGGTCAACCGGTGCCAGGAACGGATCGCCGCACTTGATAACAGCAAGTCGCTGAGAGGTATTGCAGTCCCCAGCCACGCCCGAACACCCTATTTCTGCTCAGGATGCCCCCACAATACGTCTACCCGTGTTCCGGAAGGCAGCCGCAGCCTTGCGGGAATCGGTTGCCACATCATGGTGATGTTCATGCCGAGCCGGGGTGCCCCAACATTCACCCAAATGGGTGGCGAGGGCGCGAACTGGATTGGTCAGGCACCGTTTACCAGTGAAAAGCACGTGTTCCAGAATCTCGGCGACGGCACCTATGCGCACAGTGGGACGCTGGCCATCCGGGCTGCAGTGGCAGCGGGAGTCAATATTACCTACAAGATCCTCTACAACGATGCTGTAGCCATGACCGGAGGGCAGAAGGCGGAAGGTGGCTTTACGGTAGGAGATATTGTCAGGCAGATGTTGGCGGAAGGTGTCCGTCGAGTGGTTGTGGTGAGTGACGATATCGAAAAATATCCGCCGCATGCATTCCCGGACTCAGTCGATATATTTCACCGCGACCAACTCGATTCCGTGCAGAAAACCCTGCGTGAAGAGTCGGGCGTTACTGTGTTGATCTATGACCAGACATGTGCAGCCGAAAAGCGGCGCCGGCGCAAGCGTGGGCTGATGGAAGATCCGCCTAGGCGAGTATTTATCAATGAGAGCGTGTGTGAAGGATGTGGCGACTGCTCGGAACAATCCAACTGCATTTCTGTTAAGCCCCTGGAAACGGAGTTTGGCCGGAAGAGGCAGATTGATCAGGCAAGTTGCAACAAGGACTTCTCTTGCGTGAAAGGGTTTTGCCCCAGTTTTGTCACCGTTGAAGGCGGGAAGCTGAGGACCGGGAGCAGGCGAGAGCCTGCTAGTCGAGTGTTGAAGGATATCCCTCTGCCGGAGGTCCCTGCCCTGGCGGATACCTGCAGTATTCTGGTCACAGGTATTGGCGGTACCGGGGTCTTGACGTTGGGTGGATTGCTGGGCATGGCCGCCCATTTGGAGGGCAAGGGGTGTTCGGTACTGGATAACACGGGGGCAGCCCAGAAAAACGGTGCAGTCTCTACCCATGTGCGGATTACTGCCGACCCTGACAGTCGCCATGCTGTGCGCATAACCGCTGGTGCTGCTGACGTGATACTGGGTTGTGACATGGTGGTCGCTACCAGCCCACCTGTGCTTGAAACCATGGTGCCAGGGAAGACCCGGGCGGTGGTGAATACTGACCTGCAGCCAACTGCGGCTCACGTCCAGGATCCAGACCTGGCCTTTGACTACGCGGGTATGGAGAAGGCCCTTACGAAGTCTCTAGGTGAGGATGGACTGCACCTGGTGGCAGCGTCTGAACTGGCTGCTGATATCTTCGGCAACCCTGTGGCAACCAATGTTTTGATGTTGGGGGTTGCTTTCCAGAAAGGACTGATTCCATTACAGCTGGAATCACTGGAGCAAGCGATTGAACTAAATGGCGTCGACCCAGAACTTAACAAAGAGATCCTGGCAACGGGGCGGCTGCTTGCGTTTGATCCCGATACTTTGTGCCCCTCTGCTTTGAACCGTGAACCTGCTCAACCAAAACTGGTTGTGGGTGAAATGCCCTCGGTCGACGAGTTAATTGAAAGACGGACTGAACAACTCGTGGCCTACCAGGGTGGCCGCTACGCCCGCAAATATCGGGATTTCCTGGTCCATATCCGGGAGCAGGAAGCCGGCAAGGTTCCCGGGGGGGCGGTCGGGCTGACAGTAGCGGTAGCAGAAAACCTCTACAAGCTTATGGCCTACAAGGACGAGTATGAGGTGGCTCGGCTCTATACCAATGGCGAGTTCATGGAGAGGGTGAATCAACGGTTTGAGGGTGACTTCACCCTTCGTTTTCATCTGGCGCCACCGCTGCTTGCCAGAAAGGACAAGGAAACCGGAAAGCCCCGGAAAATGAGCTTTGGACCCTGGGTGCTACCGGTCTTCCGCACGCTTGCCGCGTTACGGTGGCTGCGAGGGACACCGCTTGACCCGTTTGGTTACACCAGAGAACGCAAAGTGGAACGCAGGTTGATCCGTGATTATCAAGAAACCCTGGGTACCATTTTGCAGTCGCTCAGTCCCGAAAACCACCAGGTAGCCATCCTGATTGCCAATGTGCCCGGGCAGATCCGTGGTTATGGCCATATCAAGCAGCGCAACCTGGATCGGGCCATGGACGAGCAGGAGGCTTTGATGCAGAAGTACCAGCATGCAAGCGATGACAAGCGTATTCCGCTAGCCGAGTCGGCATAAAAACAAAAAACCGGGGAACTCTCAGTGATAGATCAATCCGTATCTCTGCAGGACAAATACACCCTCGAGAAGGGGCGCGTCTACCTTACCGGCCTAAATGCCCTGGTCAGGGTTTTGCTGGCTCAGCATCAGCGTGATGTCAAAGCCGGGCTGAACACCGGAGGCTTTGTCTCCGGATATCGGGGGTCGCCCCTGGCAGGGCTTGATGGTGAACTCCAGCGATCGAAAAAGTACCTGGACCAAGAAAATATCCACTTTGAACCGGGACTGAATGAAGACCTTGCCGCCACGTCGGTCTGGGGCTCGCAGCAAACGGACCTCTTCGACGATGCCACTGTGGACGGGGTTTTCTCCATGTGGTACGCGAAAGGGCCTGGTGTCGATCGCTCCATGGATGCATTGAAACATGCCAACATGGCAGGAACCTCTCGGTATGGTGGTGTCCTGGCTATCGCAGGTGATGATCACGGTTGTCGTTCATCTACGCTGCCCAATCAGAGTGAGCAAGTATTCCAGGCGGCGATGATTCCTATCCTCAATCCGTCCAGTGTGGAGGAGTACCTGGAATTGGGGCTTTATGGAATAGCGCTTTCACGATATGCGGGGTGCTGGGTAGGGTTCAAAGCGATTGCAGAAACTGTGGAAACCTCGGCATCCGTAGAGGTTGACTCTGACCAACCTGAGATTGTTATTCCTACCGATTTTACCCTTCCAGAGGAGGGTCTTGGCATCCGGTGGCCTGACCCTCCCCTAGAGCAGGAAAAGCGCCTGCACGGGCCCAGGATGCAGGCGGTGGCAGCCTTTGTTCGGGCCAACAACATCAACCGGCTGGTGCAGGATTCGTCTAATCCTAAACTTGGCATCATCACCACAGGCAAGGCCTATCTTGATGTTCGCCAGGCACTGGAGGATCTCGGAATTGACGATACGAAGGCCGAAGAGCTGGGCATTCGTGTCTACAAACTTGGCCTGACCTGGCCGCTGGAAGAAACAGGGGCAAGGACCTTCGCTGAAGGCTTGGAAGAGGTCCTTGTGGTAGAGGAAAAACAAGGCTTTATCGAGGATCAGCTGGCCCGGGTCCTGTTTAACCTTGATCGTGAACGTCGGCCGGTGCTCCTGGGCAAGCGTTCTCGCGATGGGGAGGTAATGCTGGGGACTACAGGGGAGTTGTCACCTGCGTTAGTGGCCCGGGCCATCGTCCAGAGCCTCGCGAGAACAGGAGGTCTGGACGACACGATCCGGCAGCGGGCCGAGCGGCTGGTGTCCTTCGAACGGTTCCTCGAAAGGCCTCTGTCACCGATCCAGCGAACACCGTTTTTTTGCTCGGGCTGTCCACACAGTACGTCTACGCGGCTGCCGGAAGGGAGCCATGCTTTTGGCGGAATCGGCTGTCATGGTATGGCTACCTATATGCCCCACCTGAAGACTGAAACCATCACCCAGATGGGAGGAGAAGGTGCCAACTGGATCGGACAGGCGAGGTTTCGATCCAGTCCGCACGTGTTCCAAAATCTCGGCGACGGAACCTATGCCCATAGTGGATCCTTAGCCGTTCGGGCTGCGGCGGCAGCTGGAGTGAATATTACTTACAAGGTTCTCTTCAATGACGCTGTTGCCATGACCGGAGGGCAGGTCGCCGAGGGTGGTCTGACCGTATGGCAAATCGCCCATCAGATGATGGATGAAGGTGCGAAAAAGGTGGTCGTTGTGGCGGACGATCCGACGAAATATCCCGCAGAGGTGAAGTTTCCTGAGGACGTTCGTATCTATCACCGGGATGAACTGGACGCTGTCCAAAGAGACCTCAGGGAAGTATCGGGTGTCACCGTCTTGATCTATGACCAGACCTGCGCGGCTGAAAAAAGGCGCCGGCGCAAACGTGGAGAATACCCGGATCCGGCCAAGCGGGTATTCATTAACTCCAGTGTTTGTGAAGGCTGCGGGGATTGCTCCGCGGTGTCCAGCTGTATTTCTGTCAAGCCCAGGGAAACTGCTTACGGACGTAAGCGGGTTATTGACCAGTCAAACTGCAACAAGGACTTTTCCTGTATCAAGGGCTTCTGCCCGAGTTTTGTAACGGTAGAAGGGGGTGGACTCAGAAAACAGGTTTCTATAGCACCGGAACAGGCCGGTGAGGAGCTCTGGGCCGACCTGCCGAAGCCAGTCTTACCCGGTCTTGGGCAGCCTTACGGCATCCTGGTAACCGGTATTGGTGGCACGGGTGTACTGACAGTCGGAGCGCTTATCGGGATGGCGGCACATCTTGAGGGTAAGGGCTGTTCGGTTCTGGACTTTGCTGGGCTGGCCCAGAAGAACGGTGCTGTGGTAAGTCACATTCGTATTGCAAAGCAGCCTGATGAACTCAAGGCCGTCAGACTTTCACCGGGAGGTGCCAGTCTGTTGCTGGGATGCGACCTCGTTGTGACCGGTGGCGCAGAAGCACTTTCTGTCATTGAGCCAGGTGTTACTGACGTTGTGGTGAACTCCGATTTGCAACCAACAGCTGCTTTTGTAGGCAACCCCGACCTCGACTTCAACCTACCCGATATGTTTGGCCGTATCAGGGAGGCATTGGGCGATAGGGAACTTGATGTGGTAGATGCAACTTCCCTTGCTTCGGCCCTCGTGGGTGACAGCATCGCAACAAACCTGTTCATGTTGGGCTATGCCTGGCAAAAGGGGCTGGTCCCGGTGAGTCAAGAAGCGTTGATGCGGGCGGTTGAGCTTAACGGTGTGGCCATAGAGAACAATCGAAGAGCATTCATGTGGGGCAGGCTTGCAGCCCATGACCGAGATCGCGTGGAGCAGGAGGCGGACCTGTCGGTTGTCCAAGCGTCCTCCTCTGATGTCGAACCTAATGTCGAGGAACTGATGGACAGCCGTGCAGCGGAACTGGTCAGCTACCAAAGTCAGGGATGGGCTGACCGGTACATCGCTCAGGTAAGGATGATACAGACCGTAGAGAAGGCCAGGGTGCCGGGGAAGACAGACCTCACCCGGGCAGTCGCAGAAAACCTTTTCCGCTTGATGGCGTACAAGGATGAGTATGAAGTGGCGCGCCTTTTCACTGACGGTCGATTTCAGGAAGAGCTGGATCGCCAGTTTGAAGGTGACTACCAGCTTAAGTTCCATCTGGCGCCGCCAGTCTTTGCCCGCAAGGATCCTCATACCGGGGAAGCCCACAAGAGAACTTTCGGGCCGTGGGTGTTCCGCGTGTTCAAAGTTCTGGCAAAAATGCGCAAAGTACGTGGCAGTTGGCTTGACCCTTTTGGTTACACCCATGAGCGTCGCCAGGAGCGTCAACTGATAGAGGAATACGATCAGACACTGGATGAACTTGCATCCCGGCTTTCACCCGCCAACTACCAGGTCGCAATTGAGCTGGCAGGCATACCTTCGAAGATTCGAGGGTTCGGTCATGTCAAAGAGCGAAACCTGGCGCAGGCGCGAGAGCTTGAGGCCAGTCTCAAAGCCAGGTTCAGGCAGGAGCACAACCGGATTCCTGACATAGTGGAGGTGTCGGTGTGACTGACCAGGTGAAAGTTGCAATTACAGCCCCGGCTGCACGCTCACAATTGATGGAGCGTTTTGACAGATTGGAAGGTGTGCGCCCAACCTGGTCTGATTCAGAGGAAGACTTCCGGAATGACTGCTTTGATGCAGATATTCTCGTTATCCCGGCCATTTCCTATACCCCGGGTATTGCTGAATCACTAACTTCACGACCACACCCCCCTCGTTTCATACAGCTTCTGACCGCAGGATACGAGCAACTGAATGCATACGGTCTGCCGGCTGGTGTACCCGTTGCCAACGCCGGGGAGGTCTGGTCGCCGGTTGTCGCGGATCACGCGATGGGGCTTATCCTTGCGTTGGCCCGTGGGCTACCCCGAATTCTGGGTAACCAGTTGAACGCACAGTGGGACTACGCTGATGTGGCGCCAAAACTCTGGGCACTCAGGGGCAGAACCATGACCCTGGTGGGGTTCGGAAGTATTGGCCGTGAGGTTGCCGTACGAGCAAAGGCATTCGGAATGACAGTTATCGGAGTGACCCGTTCGGGGACTCCAGATCCGATGGCAGACGAGGTCTATCCGGTCAGTCGTCTGGAAGAGGCGCTGGGACGAGCTGATGTCGTTGTGCTCGCAGTACCACTGGCACCGGACACTCTTCACCTTATGGGGGCCGCTCAGTTCAGGGTCTGCAAGCCAGAAGCAATCGTCGTAAACGTGGCTCGGGGCGGTGTCGTTGAAACAGGCGCGCTAGCCCATGCGCTGGAGCATGGCGAGATCGCAGGTGCGGCTATTGATGTAGCGGAACCAGAGCCCCTTCCGTCGGGCAGCCCTCTTTGGCATCTACCTAATCTGATTATTTCGCCCCATGTAGCGGGTGCCGGGGGCGAAGGTTACTTTCGGTTTCTGGCAGACATGGCGGCGGAGAATGTTCTCCGGTTTATCCATGGTGACACCCCATACCATCTGGTGATGGGGCAGGAGTAGGTCAAGCCCATATCGGTCCTGCGCAAGTCGCAATAACAGCAGCCTCAATAACCCCGATCAAGGAAATGGCTAATGACAAAGGCATACTTCATCCATCAAGCCGGTGGCCCGGATGCTCTGAAACTGCAGGAGTATTCCCTTGGTTCACCCGGGCCCCGTCAGGCTCGAATCCGCCAACTGGCCGTTGGCGTTAACTACCATGACATTTATGTACGCTCAGGCCTTTACGATACCTTGCCCCTGCCAGGTATTCCTGGAATCGAAGCCACCGGGATTGTCGAGGAGGTGGGTGCGGAGGTTACCCTGGTGAAACCAGGCGACCGAGTGACCTATATTTCCTCCAGTTATGGGGCCTATGCGAACGAACGGCTGATTGATGAAGGCCTGCTGATCCCTCTGCCGGAGACCATAGACTCGAAGCTGGCTGCGTGCATGATGGTGAGGGGGCTGACGGCTCAGGTGCTGCTACATGAGGTTTTCGTGGTTGGCCCGTCTCATACCATACTGGTGCACGCCGCTGCGGGTGGAGTAGGGCGTCTTCTGTGTCAGTGGGGCAAGCACCTGGGTGCGACAGTAATCGGTACGGTAGGTAGTGGGCAAAAGGCAGAAACAGCACTGGGCCTCGGCTGTGACCATGCCATTCTCTACCGTGAGGAGGATTTCGTGGACCGGGTCATGGACCTGACCCATGGCAAGGGTGTCGATGTGGCCTATGACTCCGTTGGGAAAGACACTTTCTTCGGCTCCCTGGACTGCCTGAAAACCCTGGGCCACCTGGTGAACTTTGGTCAGTCTTCAGGGCCAGTCGAGCCATTCTCTGTCACACGGCTGGCGGAGAAGTCGGCAACGCTGGTGCGCCCGATTCTGTCGCACTATATCTCTGATCCTCACCGTCGCGAATCAATTGCCAATGCTTTCTTCGATGCCATTTCCTGTGGAGCCCTGACGCCACGAGTTGAGCATGAGTACGCATTCAGCGAATTGGCGCAGGCTCATGCCGACATGGAGGCGAGGAAAACATCGGGTGCGGTAGTCCTGACTGTCTAATGATCGTCTTTTTGGCCGAGGTGAATGAGCTCAAGTGGTGTTGCAATAGTCTTGGCTCCTGCGAGCAAGCGAGCAGTGTTGTGCCGGTGCGAATCGCCGGCATCCACCAAACCGGATTTCATAACAAGAGAAACAACCATGAGCGTGATCGAACTGAAAGTCGAAGATGGCGTTGCCATCATTACCCTGAACCGTCCGGAGGCAAAGAACGCCATCAACCAGGCGGTTGCCGAGACCATGGACAAGACCCTGGATGAGCTTGAAGCCAGGGACGACGTGCGAGTGCTGATCCTGACCGGTGCCGGCGGCTCCTTCTGCGCCGGTATGGACCTGAAGGCCTTTGTGGCCGGTGAGAAGGTCGTCACTGATGAAAAAGGCTTCGCCGGTTTCGTGCAGGCAAAGCTAAGCAAGCCGGTTATCGCTGCTATCGAGGGCTATGCCCTGGCCGGTGGCTGCGAGCTGGCCCTCAGTTGCGACCTGATTGTCGCGGCCAACAACGCCAAGTTCGGCCTGCCGGAAGTGAAGCGTGGCCTGGCAGCGGGTGCTGGTGGTCTGCTGCGACTGCCCCGTCAGCTGCCGTACCGGGTGGCCATGGAGCTCGCCCTGACCGGTGATATGGCGGACGCCCAGCGGATGTATGACCTGGGGCTGATCAACTGGCTGGTCAATGCGGGTGAGGCCATGTCTGGCGCCCTGGAACTGGCCCGCGCCATCGCTGTCAATGCGCCCATGTCACTGAAGGCGACCAAGAATGTGATCGCACAGCAGCAGGACTGGTCCCTGGACGAGATGTTCGATCGCCAGGCTGAGCTGATTGCCCCGGTGATGAAGTCGGAGGATGCCATCGAGGGTTCGCGCGCGTTTGCGGAGAAACGTGCCCCGGTGTGGAAGAATCGCTGAGTCTCAGTGAGTTGTGAAAAGGCCCGCTAAACCGCGGGCCTTTTTCTTGGGCGTGATTTCTAGGGGCTGGTAACGGGGTGTTTCTTCAGCTCCAGCCGGCCCAGCTGGTTCCGATGTACCTCGTCAGGGCCATCGGCGATCCGCAGGAATCGCGCTACCGCGTAGGCGGCGGCGATGCCGTGGTCATTGATTACCCCGGCACCACCGTGGGACTGCATCACCCAGTCGATGACCTTGCAGGCCATGTTGGGCGCGGCAATCTTGATCATGGCAATTTCAGCCTTTGCGACCTTGTTGCCGACGGTATCCATCATGTACGCCGCTTTCAGGGTCAACAGGCGGGCCTGCTCGATGGCGATGCGGGACTCGGCGATCCGCTCCAGGGTGACGGTCTGGGTGGACACCGGCTGGCCAAAGGTTACCCGCTGCTGGGTGCGCTGGCACATCTGCTCGAGCATCCGCTCTGCCAGGCCGATCAGGCGCATGCAGTGGTGGATGCGGCCGGGCCCCAGACGGCCCTGGGCGATCTCGAAACCGCGGCCCTCACCCAGTAGCATGTTGCCGGCGGGCACCCGCACATTGTTGAATTTCACCTCGGTGACCCGGTCCAGGGTGTCGTAGCCGAACACGGGCAGGGGACGCACAATCTCCACGCCCTCGGCATCCCGGGGCACAATGATCATGGACTGCTGCTTGTGCCGGTCCGGGTTGTCCGGGTCGGTTTTGCCCATGAAGATGAACAGGGCACAGCGGGGGTCGGTGGCACCGGAGCTGAACCACTTGTGGCCGTTGATGACGTACTCGTCGCCATCCCGCGTAATAGACGACTGGATATTGGTGGCATCGCTTGAAGCTACTGCCGGCTCGGTCATGGCAAAGCAGGAGCGGGTCTTGCCCTCCAGCAGCGGTTCCAGCCAGGTTTTCTTCTGCTCATCGGTGCCGTAGCGGGCCAGCACTTCCATATTGCCGGTGTCCGGTGCGCTGCAGTTGAAGACTTCCGGTGCAAAGGCCACCCGGCCCATGATCTCGCACAGGGGAGCGTATTCCAGGTTGGTAAGCCCGGCACCGTGCTCGGACTCCGGCAGGAACAGGTTCCACAGACCGGACTCCCGGCCAAGGACCTTGAGCTCCTCCAGTTTCGGGGACACCTTGTAGGGCCCAAGCGAGCGGATTTCTTCGATAATGGCGGTTTCGTTGGGATAGATATGCTCGTCCATAAAGGCCTGCAGCTTTTCCTGCAGACCCCGGACCTTGTCGGTGTAATCAAAGTTCATGGGGGTTCCTCGTGATGGTCATGTCACGAGGCTGACACCGGGGCCCTGGCTTGTCTTGTGTCAGGAGGCTATGGACACTAGTCCTGCCAGAGCGGTGGCCACTTTCCGTAGCGTTTGATAAAGGCTTCGATCGATTCGCTGCGGTAACCGCTCTCGTAACGTTTTTTCACGCTTCCATGGACGCAGGTCGGAATGGTCTCCGGCGCCGGTATTTCCCTGATCAGCCTGCCCAGCAGTTTGTACTTGCCCTTGTATTCATTGTGCTGGTCTGCCGAGTGCTGAAGAGTTTTCGGGAGAGTGTCATGGAACATCAGCTGGTGCTTTTCTGCTTCCCGCGCCATCCACAGCAGGGGGATGTCTGCCAGCGTGTGGCCTTTCTTGTCTGGCCCATAGCCGCCACCCACATCCGAATGGACGCCGGCAAACCAGACCTGCTCAAGGTCTGCGCCGGACCCGGGTTCCCAGAGTGTGGGTTCGAAATCCTCGCGCTGTTCATCCAGTGACAGGGCATGGCGGGCCGCCCTGATGTTGCTGCCGATTTCACGGTCATAGAACAGGTCCTTGTCCTTGATCATGCCAAAGAACGTGAAGGGCAGCCCGAGGGCGCCGACGGTGTCCCACACGCCGATGAAGCGGACAGGTGTGCGCTCCTCCACCGAGTATTGGCGTTTCCAGTCCATGGAATGCTCGCCATTGGGCTTGTACTTGCGGGTCTTGTAGAGCCTGAAGGCTTCAGGAATCCGGTTGGCGTGGCGCTTTTGCAGGATGCTGCAATTGTTGATCATGCCTGCCAGGCTGCGGGCGGTATAGGCGCCACGGCTGAATCCGAACAGGTAGATCTCGTCGCCGGGCTGGTAGTTATGGACCAGGAACCGGTAGCCATCCATGACGTTCTTTTCCAGGCCATAACCGGTACTGCCGGCCAGCAGTTCATCGTGGTAGGAGCCAATGCCCCAGTCATAGAACACCACCTGTTCCCTGCCGCTGTCATCCCGCGGGCGAATGGCCCGGGCGAAGTGCAGCACGTTGGTGGGAAAGTCCTCGCCGAGGTTTTCCTCCGGCCGGTTCCAGGTGCCGTCGAAACAGATAGCGATGCGTTTCATTATCCAGGTCCCTCTGAATGGTACCCATCGGGGCTGCCGTGTCCCAGGCCACCCCATGTGCCGGGCGGCCAGCCGGCACGTTCAGCTTTCCATCAAGTAAAGTCAGCTGGGTGCCGGTTGGCAAGTGCCGGACGTTCAGAGGGCTTTTGGGTAGTGAGGTCAGACCTCCAGGCAGATTTTGCCGAAGTGCCTGCCTGCTTCTTCATGGCGGAAGGCTTCTGCAATTTCTTCCAGCGGGAAGGAGCGGTCAAGCGCCGGGTGCAGGTCATTCGCTTCAATGGCGCGGACCATGTCCTGCTGTTGGGCCCGGCTGCCGACGATCAGCCCCTCCAGTCGGGCCTGCTTTGCCATCAGCTTTGCCGTTGGCACGTCCCCGGCACGGCCGGTGAGCACGCCGATCAGCGAGATGTGGCCGCCAATACAGACTGCATCAATGGACTGGGGCAGGGTGCCCGGGCCGCCTACTTCGATGACATGGTCCACACCCTGGCCACCGGTCAGCTCCAGCACACGCTGGCCCCACTCGGGCGTCGCCTTGTAGTTGATGGTGTGGTCGGCTCCCATCGCAGTGAGCTTCTCCAGCTTGTCATCGGACGAAGAGGTTGCGATGACTCTCGCCCCCATCATCTTTGCGAACTGCAGGGCAAAGATCGACACGCCGCCGGTACCGAGCGTGAGCACGGTATCCCCGGCTTTCAGCCCGCCGTTGACCACCAGCGCACGCCAGGCGGTCAGGCCGGCGGTGGTCAGGGTGGCAGCTTCGGCGTAGCTGTAGCCTTTCGGGGCGAGGGTAAAGGCGCTTTCTGGCGCAACGACGAGCTCCCGGGCGTAGCCGTCGACTCCGTCGCCCGGGGTTGTGCTGAAGTTGGCGATCGGTGCAGGACCGGTCAGCCACTGCGGGAAGAAGGTCGAAACGACATGGTCACCCACCTGAAAGTCACTCACTTCGGGGCCGACAGCTTCCACCACACCGGCACCGTCCGACATGGGAATGCGGCCGTCCTCGGTGGGAATGCGACCGGTCACCACCGAGTAATCGTGGTAGTTCAGGGAACTGGCGTATATCCGCACCCGTACTTCGCCGGGGCCAGGGTCACCGGGTTCAGCGCCTGTGGTGACGCCTAGCTTATCCAGTCCGCCGGGTTTGGCCAGGGTAGCGAGTTTCATAGCACCTCCGGTTGAGGGTTGATCGGTTGTCGGGATTGTCAGGGGCATAGGTCAGCATAGGGTAAGGGCGCGGGGGCAACAAGGCACCCCGGCCGGAGTCGGGCCGGCCGGCGGACGTTGCTGCAGCTGGGTTGTTACCCGGCAGGGGCGGCCCGGCGCCAGGCGCCAAGGCGCAGAGCACTGGCCGTAATGGCGCCGAACAGCAACATACCGGCGGCGATACAGGCGTAGACCGCATCTAGTCCCAACCCGAATCCGTAAGCCGCCAGCGAGGCACCACCAATGGCGACGACAAACCGGACCAGGGCAGCAAAGACCGGCCACTGGATAAAGCCCGCGCCCTGGGAGCCGAAGTAGAGGGCAAGCCCCAGGCCCTGGAACAGGAATACCGGCCCTACAATCTGCAGGAACCGGGCACCGGCGGTGAAGGTTGCCGGATCATCGGTGAACAGGCCAACCCAGAGACCCGGTGCGATCGCCAACAACAGGCCGATGCTGCCAGTCAGCGCCGCCGCCAGCGCGCCACCGGTCCAGCCCACCTGCTCGGCCCTCGCCACCCGGCCAGCGCCCACATTGGTGCCAACAATGGCGGTCATGGCGGCGCCAATACCGAACACCATCGGAATCAACAGGAATTCCAGTCGGGCGGCAATGCCATAGCCGGCGAGGGCTGACGCGCCAAAGCCGCTGACAATCACGTTCACCGCAGCAATGGCCAGTACGGTCAGTACCGGGGAGAGCGAGGCCAGTGCCCCGACCCGAAAGATATCGGCGAACAGCGCCCGCTGCAGGGCAAACCTGGACAGGTGCAGTCGCAACACCTGGCTGCTGCCCGTCAGCCGGCCCAGGAGCACCGCTGCCATAAGGCCCATGGTCACCACCACGGAAACCGCCGCGCCTGCCACACCAAGCTGCGGTAGCCCGGCCCAGCCCAGGATCAGCGCGCCGGACAGGGGGATCTGGATAAAGGCACCCAGTACCATCACCACGGCAGGAAAGCGCATCTCCCCCATGCCCCGGTAAACCGCGGCGATAATACCCATCAGCCAGAGGGCCACACTGCCACCAAAAAGGATATGGCCATAGAGAAGCGCGTCGTCGATCACTGCCGGGGTGACGTCGAGTTTATGGAGGAGAGCCGCGCCACCAAGCCACCACAGCAGCCAGAACAGACCGCCCGCAGCCACCGCTATCACGATGCCATGCCAGATCAGCGCCTCGGCCTGGTCCTTGCGGCCCCGGCCCAGTGCCCGGGCCACTGAACTGCTCAATGCGCCACCGATGGCGCCGTTGGCGAGCATCTGCATCAGCATCAGTCCCGGGAACATCAGGGCAATGGCCGCCAGCGCAGCGGTGCCGAGGTGACCGATGAACCAGACTTCAGTCATGCTCACTGTGCCCTGCACCAGGAAGGCGATGGCATTGGGGGCGGCCATGGCAAGGATCAGGGGCAGCGCCGGCCGACTGAGCATCTGTTCGGTACGTGTCATGGTGGCTGGCCGGGCGGTTCCCGGCGCGGAAGCCGTCATGAATCCGCCCCGGTCGGCTCGTGGGGTGCGAGCAGGTCGAGCGACTCGTCGATCAGGCTGTGCAACGTCATGACCCGGTCTTCGCCGAGCATGCCGTTGATGCGCTGCTGGGCCCGCTTCCAGTGTGCCCTGGCCTGGTGCCACTTGCCCCGGCCGGCGTCGGTGATGGAAATGCTCCGGCTGCGACGATCCGGGCCGGGGGACTGGGAGAGCCAGCCTGCGTCCAGTAGTGGTTTCAGGTTGCGGGTAAGGGTGGAAGCGTCCATTTTCATGGCCTTTGCGAGATCTCCCGGGCGCACCGGGCCCAACTGGATGACGTGGGCCATCAAGGCATACTGGGTTCCCTTGAGCCCTGCCTGCGCCAGTTCGGCATCGTAGAACTGCGACACCTGCCGCATCAGCTGGCGAATGCGGTAATTGGTGCAGCCCTGTGGCCGGGCCTTGTCGGATACCGGGGATTTGACGGTCATGGGAAGCTCCGGATAGTATTTGTAGCTGCAAGTATTGTATATGCAATTATCGCCGTCAAGATCCGGCTCCCGGGTCAACCATTTATCTGCGTACGAGGCCACCATGACTGACAAAAATACCCCCGTTCACCCCCTCGACCAGGCCGTTGCCCTGACACCGACCGATAGCGGGCGCTGGCAGGGTGCCACCAGCCCGGCCTACGCCAATATGGTCGGGCCCTTCGGCGGCACCACCGGCGCGACGCTGCTCAATGGTGTGCTCTGCCACGAGCAGCTGCTGGGTGAGCCGCTGTCGCTGACCGTCAACTTCGCCGCACCCGTGGCGGATGGCGACTTTGAGGTTGTCGCCCGGCCGGTGCGGACCAACCGCAACAGTCAGCACTGGTGGGTAGAAATGCTGCAGGGTGGTGAGACCGTTGCCTTCGCCACTGCCGTGACGGCGCGCCGGCGTGAGACCTGGGCCAGCACCGAGAGCAGCTTCCCGGAGGTGTCACCTGCCTCCGAGCTGAGCGATGCCTCGAAGGAGGGCCGCCCGAGATGGACCCGGAACTACGACATGCGGTTCGTGGAGGGGGCACTTATGGGGGAGCCACACCCGCACCCGGACTACCCGTCACGGAGCCGGGTATGGATGAAGGACCAGCCAGCAAGGTCGCTGGATTTCCTGTCCCTGTCGGCGCTGTGCGATGCCTTCTTTCCCCGAATCTACGTCCGGCGGCCAAAGCTGGTGCCTATCGGGACGGTCTCCCTGACCACCTACTTCCATGCTACTGGCGAGCAGTTGGCATCCGTCGGCACTGAGCCGGTGCTGGGTGTTGCCAGCGCCAACTATTTTGGCCAGGGTTTCTTCGACCAGAGTGCGGAAGTATGGAGCCCGGGCGGCGAGCTCCTTGCGACCACCCACCAGGTGGTTTACTTCAAGGAATAAGGACGCCGGGGGTCAAACCACCCGAACCAGTGCGCCTTTTTCCCAGCCAAGCCGCCCGGTCTCCGCCACCTGTCGGCGCATTCCGGGCACCGGGCGGATCATGAACAGGTCGCCGTTGCGGCCGAGCAGGGCCCTGGGTACGCCACACTCCCGCGCCAGGCCGGCGTGGGCCTCCATGTGTTCGGCTTCGCCGTGCACGGGGATGGCGATAGTTGGCTGCACCCACTGGTACATGGCGCGCAACTCGTCCCGGGCCGGGTGACCGGAGGCGTGTATGGGCAGGTCGGCGTCCTCGGCGGTGATGACCTCGACGCCCCGCTCCTTCAGGCTGGTAATCAGCGCTTCGATGGCGTCCTCGTTGCCGGGGATGGCACGGGCACTGAAAATCACCCGGTCGCCAGGCTCCAGCTCCACATCAGGGTGCGAGCCCATGGCCATGCGACGCAGGGCCGTACGCGGTTCCCCCTGACTGCCGGTGGCCACCGCCAGCACTTCCTCCCGTGGCAGGTAGCCCAGGTGGGCGGGAGGAATAAGGTGATCGTCCGCGTTCCAGACCCCGGCCGCCTTGGCAGCTCCGCTCATGTTGACCAGCGAACGCCCCAGCAGGCCCATGTAACGGCCAGTGGCCCGGGCCACGTTGGCCAGGGTGTGCAGCCGGGCGATGTTACTGCCAAAACAGGCCACGATCACCCGCCCCGGCGCGTCCTTGGTAGCCGCCAGCAAACCCTTCTCCAGCGCCGACTCGGACATGGAATGCCCCGCTACCGTGGCGTTGGTGGAATCACACACCATGGCTGTCACGCCTTCCTCCGCCAGAGCCTTGAACGTACCCGGTGTATAGCCGTGGCCAACCAGTGGTTCTTCGTCCAGCTTCCAGTCGCCACTGTGGAAGATCCGGCCCGCCGGGGTACGAATCATCAGGGCGTTGGGGTCGGGAATGGAGTGGGTCAGCGCCAGCCACTGCACCTCGAAGGGGCCGATGGTGCGGCGCTCATCCACGTCCACCACGTGGATCGGCACCCGGTGCAGCAGGTCGAACTCCGCCAGCTTGCGGCGCAGGATCTCGGCGGTGAAGCGGCTGGTGTACACCGGGCATTGCAGCAGTGGCCACAGGTAGGGCACGGCGCCAATATGATCCTCATGGGCGTGTGTGATGATCAGCCCGGCCAGCTGCTCGCGGCGATCCGCAATAAAGGCCGGATCGGCCATTTGTACCGGCGGCTCACCGCGTCCGTGCACGGTGCCGTCAGCAATCACCCGACCGGGCCGGGGAAAGGTCACGCCACAATCCACCATCAGCCACTGGCCGTCGTGACCGTAAAGGTTAAGGTTCATGCCGATTTCGCCAGTACCGCCGAGGGGAAGGAACCAGAGGTCGTTGTGGTCGGGTGTCATAAAGATCTTGTCGTGTTCGGGAAATAGGACAGAGCGGCAGTGTAACCCGGAATGCAGGGCGGTGTTTGCCAGGACTGTGGCCGGGGTTTAGTCAATACCGGGTCAGGTGGTACGCGGTGCAAACATGATAATAGCCATACCCGCCAACGCGACGGCCGAACCAACCAGGTCCCACATCGTTGGCCGAATACCGTCGACGGCCCAGAGCCAGATAATCGCCATGAAGATATACACGCCACCATACGCCGCATAGACTCTGCCAGCGGCGGTGGGGTGCAGTGACAGTAACCACGCAAATGCGGCAAGACTCAGAGCGCCTGGCACCAGAAGCCAGATGGTCTTGCCCTCACGAAGCCAGAGATAAGGTAAGTAACAACCAACGATCTCTGCCAATGCGGTGACGAGGAACAGGCCGACAGTTTTAAGTTCAGGCAATGAGCTTGACCTCTTGTTAGTGGCATCCAGTTCCTGGATAGCGGGCGCCCGTTGACCACCGGGCTATTTGTTGATGTCCAGTGTCAAAGGTACGTTATCATTGCTTGAAACCCAGTTGTCATACCGGTCGGTCAGCCAGCTTATGGGCCTGATCAAGCCTCAGCCAGCAAAGCCCGAATCCCGTCATAAATCCCCGGCGCCGTAATCAGGTTATCCCGCCCCCAAAGATCCTCCGGATACCCCTCCGGCACCTCACTGAAGTGCCCGGCGCTGGCGCCGGCTTCGCGGGCGATGAGCTTGGCGGCGGCGAAGTCCCAGGGGCTGACGGTTTCGTAGTAGGCGTCGAGCCGGCCGCAGGCAACCCAGCAGATGTCCAGGGCGGCGGAGCCGATGCGGCGCAGGTCGCGGCAGTGGTGGATCATCACGTTCAGCCGGCGTACCAGGGGTTCCAGGTTGTCCTTGGTGTAGGGGAAGCCGGTGGCAAACAGGGACTGGCGCAGGTCGGTGGCACCGCTGTGCTGGATGGGCTGACCGTTGAGGGTGGCGCCTTTGCCTTTTTCCGCGCGGAAGGTTTCCTCCGAGAAGGGCGCATGTACGATGCCCACCTGTACCCGGCCTTTTTCGGCCCAGGCGATGGAGACGGCTACCTGGGGATGGCCGTAGGCGTAGTTCACGGTGCCGTCGATGGGGTCGACGATCCACAGGGGCGTTTCCAGCTCCTCCGCCTGGGACAGGTCCGGCATGGTCTCTTCAGACAGGATGCGGTGGTCCGGCCAGGCCTGGCGGATGGCGCTGGTGATGAACTCGTCTGCCATGACATCCGCGTGGGTGACCAGCTCGGTCTGGTGTTTGTAGTCGGTGCGAAGGGTGTTCTGGTCCCGCTCCCGGCGGATCAGCTCTCCCGCTTCCCGGGCAATGCGTTCGGCAAAGTCGGCGATGTCAGACATGGGGGCTCCGTGCAATGGATGTTGCCGATACCATTGCAGGAAGCGCCCCGGGAATCAATCTGCCGTGCTGGAAGCGATGGAGACCACCACCATCATGCCGGGGCTGAGCAGGTTGCGGTCGCCTTCCTCCACTGAGATACGCACCGGAATGCGCTGGGTGATCTTGGTGAAGTTGCCGGACGGGTTGGAGCTGGGGATCAGCGCAAACTGGCTGGTGGCAGACCGGCCAATGACTTCGATGCGGCCGGAGAAGTCCCGGTCAGGCCAGGCGTCCACTCGTATCTTCACCTCCTGGCCGGCGGCCAGTTTGCGGACATCCGTTTCCTTGACCCGGGCTTCGATCCAGATGTTGTCGGGCTCGTACATCATCAGTATGGGCTGGCCGGCGGACAGGTACTCGCCGTTTTCCACAAAGGTGCGGGCGACAACGCCGCTGGCGGGGCTGGTTACCGTCATGTCTGCGAGCAGCGATTCCTGTTTGCGGACATCCGCCCGGGCTTCTTCCAGTTCTTCCAGGGTAATGGCGTTCTGGGCTTCCAGCAGTTCCGGGGTCGGCAGGGTCATCGGGCTTCCGGTAAACAGGCCCATCTCGGCGTTGTCCAGTTCCGACTGTCTCAGGGCAACCTGCTGGCGTGCGGTTTCGACCCGTGCCCGGGCAGACATCAGGTCATAGTAGTTGCGGTCCCGTTGCTGTTTCGACAGGGAGCCGGACTGGTAGAGTGGTTCCGCCCGCTGCCAGGTCTGTTCTGCATCTTCGAGCGTTACTTCGGCGACTTTAAGGTCCGCCTCGGCGGTTTTCAGTTGTTGCCTGGCGTTGGCGATACCGCCGGTAAGTTGTTTTTGGGACTGCTGGATCTGCCGTTGTTCAAACGCGAGCCGGGCTTCCATGCGGGCGACCCGCGCCCGGCGCTGGGCCAGCTCGAGCTCTTCCGGCTGGCTGTAAAGGCGGGCCACTGTCTGGCCTTGCTCAAGCGGGTCACCGTTCTCCAGGCTGAACGATTCCAGCCGGCCCGGCAGGCGCGACGACACCGTTACCAGGTCGGTGGTGACGCTGGCGTAGTCTTCCACCACATGGGTGTGGCGATACCATAGCCACTGGCCGACCCAGGCAATGCCGGCGACAACCAGCAGCACCAGTAACAGGAGTCTTCCCATTTTCCAGGGGCCCGGTGCGGGCCCGGCCTGGTTCGGGGTGGAGCCGTCGTTGTTATTGTCATTAGCCATGAAGTAGTCCGAAGTCAGTATCTGTCTTAAGCGTGTTGTGGCGTCCTGGTCCACCGGCTGAGCAGCCAGGCGGGGATGACGACAAACGTGAGTGAGACCATCACCAGCCAGAAACCGTCCTGGTAGGCCATAACGGTGGCCCAGAACTGTTCCGTGGCTCCGAGTTTCTGCAGGGCTGCCGCCTGCTGCCAGGCTTCCGGCACCCCAAGTCCGGCAAGCCACTCCTGCCAGCGGCCGACCGTGGCCATGGCGACCTCATTGCCCGGGGTCAGGGTGGTGCTGATATGCTCGCCGTGCCAGCTTATGCGACGGTCCATCATCAGTACCAGTGCCGCCGTACCGAAGGCGCCACCCATCTGAAGGGTGAAGTTGATGACGCCGGAGCCGTAACCGGTCAGGTGTACGGGCAGGGATCCAATGGCCCTGGACAGGGTCGGGGGCGGGAACGACGCCATGCCCGCACTCATCAGGGTCAGTGCCAGCGCCAGGTAGCCAAAGGAGGTGTAGGCGTCGGCCCGGGAGAACAGGTACACCGCGAAGATGGCAAAGGCCAGCCCCGGCAGGGTCATGTAATGGGCCGGGTAACGGTCGCTCAGCTTGCCGATCACCGGGACCAGCAGTGCCAGCACCAGGGTGGATGGCAGGAACAGCAGGCCGGCCGTCACCGGCCGGTAATGGAGAATGGTCTGGGAGAACAGCGGCAGCAGGTACATGATGGCGTAGAAGGCGCCGCCAAAGACGAAGATGGCCAGGCAGCCGGCGAGGAAGGCCCGGTGCCGGAAAATGCCCAGGTCCAGCAGCGGCTGTTTTACCCGCCGTTCCCACCATACGAACCCAACACCCAGGACCAGTGACAGGGCGAACAGGCCCAGTACAGCGCTGCTGTCCCAGCCCCAGCGCTGACCGTTGGAGAGCGCTGCCAGCAGGGCAAAGATGCAGACAAACAGGCTGATGGCGCCGGTCCAGTCGAAGGGCATGCGTGGCCCGGACTCCTCCCGGGTTGGCAGGAACAGGTAGCCCATGGCCATGGCGGCGATACACATGGGCGGGGTCACGAAGAACACATAGCGCCAGGTGAAGGTTTCCACCAGCCAGCCACCGATGACCGTGGCCAGGGTCAGGGGCAGGCCGAGGCACATACCGTAGATGGCCGTGGCCATGCCTCGTTCATTGGCCGGGAACACCGAGAACATGGCTTCCAGTGCCAGCGGGCGGATAAGGCCTGTCATGGCCCCCTGTATCACCCGGGCCGCCACGATGGCAGCCATGCTGGTGGCCAGTCCGCCGATTATCGAGGCCACGACGAAGGTGCCCAGCAAGCCGATAAAGGTAGCCCGCTGACCGAAGGACCTGACCAGCCAGGGGGCAATCAGCAGGGCAACGGTGGTGGCCGCCAGGAAGCCGGTGGAAATCCATTGAACCTGCACATCGCTCAGTCCAAGGGAGCCCTTGATGTAGGGAGTGGCAACATTGACGATGGTAATGGACATACCCAGCGCCACCAGCCCGAGCAGCATGGTGAGGGTGACGAGCCACTTGTATTTGGGCCCGTAACGCTGGAACATCATCTCCACTTGCGACATGTGACTTCCGGACGTGCATGGGACTGGCGGATCAGGCAGGGGCACGGCCCCAGAAAACAGGTTAGGGACCAGCGGGTCTTATGCCTTCGTCGGTTCCGACGATTTAGCAAGCTGACGATTGGGCTGAACAGGGGCAGGTGTTTGAAAAACCAGGAACTGACACTGCTGTACGTCTTTGACGCCATTATGACGGAAGGGTCCATCACCCGGGCCGCAGAACGGCTGAACATGACCCAGCCGGCGGTATCCAATGCAGTGTCCCGCATGCGCCATGCCTGGAAGGACCCGGTGTTCGTCAAGAAGGGGCGGCAGATTGAGCCCACATCCTACGCGCTCAGCCTTTGGGACCAGGTGCGAGGCCCCATGCATGAGCTGTCACGTGCAGTGACCACCACGGGGTTCGATCCCGCTACCTCCCGCCGCAAGTTCCGTATTGCCCTGGCGGACATGATGCTGGACCTTCTGTGGCCACCGCTGGTGAGCAAGCTTGAACGGGATGCCCCTGGCATCGACCTGCATGCGGTGCCCTACACCCTCGGCGGCGCCCATATGCAGTTGCGTGAAGCCCATGTGGACCTGGCCATCGGAATGCTTACCGAGCATGATCACAGCCTCCGCAGTACCTGGCTGGCGGAGAGCGGCTATGTACTGGCCATGCGGGAAGACCATCCCCTGGCGGGGCGGCCCATCACCCTGGAAGAGTTCCTGGATGCCCGGCACTTGCTCATATCCCTGTCAGGGGGTACCCACGGGCCGGTGGACTCGGCGCTGGACCGCATGGGGCTGAGTCGGCGGGTTGCAGTGACGGTAAACCACTTCCCCGCCATTCCGGCGCTGCTCAAGACCTCCGACCTGATTACAGCCCTGCCGGACGGCATGATGCAGGATGAGCAGTTACGCAAGGGGTTATGGCTGACCCGCCTGCCCATCGAGGTGGATCCGATCAGCGTGTACCTGATCTGGCACGCCCGCCACGACCGTGAGCCGGGGCTTATCTGGATGCGCTCGCTGGTAGAGTACCTGATCCGTGAGCGGTGGCAGGACCTGGTGAAAGAGATGGAGCCGTAATCCGTCCAGGTGCACTCAATACATCATTTGAAATGATGTGTCAGATACCGTTAAACAATTTTTTTGTGTTGACCAACTCCCGGATACTGCACCCATCGAGATCAGCGAAGCCCAACGGGCGTTGATCTCAGAGGTGTTCAAACCAACTGTATTCGAGGAATTATTTATGTTCGGTATCAATGCAAACCTGAAGAAAACCGTTGCCATCGCCACCATTGCTGTCGTCGGTATCATGGGCGCCGCTAACGCCAGTGCTCAGCAAATCGTAGCGGAAGAGATGCTGGAAAAGCAGTTGCAGGAGAGGGCTGCCAAGGCAGAGCAGCAGAAGCAGGCTTCTGAAACTGCCGACACCAAGGCAGACGAAAAAGCAGACAGCAACGCGTCATGATTTGCTGAACGGGCCCTGTAAGCCGAGCTTCAGGGCCCGACCATTTTCGCTGTTGAAGGTCGCCCTTTAAAGGGCCTTCAACCACCCTTCAATCCTGTCCATGGCCGTTACCATCTTGGGACTGGCCGAAGCGACAAACTCATCCCCCAGCTCCTGGTCGGCAAACTCTCCCGCCGCCAGTTCCAGAGCCTTGCTCCCATCGAAGTCCACAAATGCCAGCCGTGCCCCCATATGATCCGGCACAAAGCCGAAATCACTGGCCGGCAGCATGGCCACACCGGTGTCCTCCAGCAGTCGCTTGCAGAAGGCCGCGCTGGTCTTGATGTCTTTCCTGTCGAGGGCTTCCTTGTACGCCGAGAAGTTCGGGAACAGATAGAAAGCACCCTCGGGTTTGCGAACATCTGCCTTCATGTCCGTCAGCCGGCGATGCACGTACTCGCCGATGGCTTTGAGTACTCGGCGGGAGTGCTTCAGGTAGTCGTCGATGTCCTCGCCTCCATCGAAAGCCGTGATGCCGGCATACTGGATAGGCGCGCTGGTGGAGGTGAAGGTTTCGCTGGCAATGATGGCCATGGCGTCCTGCAAAGGGCGCAGCTCGGGCGGGAAGATAAAGGCCCCCAGGCGCCAGCCACCGGCCCCCAGCCACTTGCTCATGCCGGTGCTGATGATGGTGCCTTCCGGATAGTAGCGGGCGATGGACTTGTGCTTGCCGTCGAACTGAACCTCACCGTAGATCTCGTCAGACAGGAGGATGATCCGGTACTTGCGGGCCACGTTGGCAATGGCCAATAGCTGGTCATCGTTATAGGTGCAACCGGTGGGGTTGGACGGATAGTTGAGGATCAGGATGCGCGGACGGGTAGGGTCATCGCGGCAGATAATATCCAGCTCGTCGGCCGTCAACTGCCAGTTATTCTCGGCATGGGTCGGCAGCCAATGCACCGAGCGGCCGATGATCCGCGCCTGGGGCGCGTAGGATACCCAGCTGGGCCGGGGAATCAGCAGGTCACCGTAATAGGCTAGCTGAAGGATGAACAGCAGCTCCTTGGAGCCGGGGCCGATCAGCACGTCCTCCCAGCTGCAGCGCTGGCGCTCCGCCCGGTTGATGTAGCCGGCGATGGCTTCCCGCAGGCCTTTCAGGCCCTTGACCGGCAGGTAGTCTTTCTCGTGGGCATGCTCCTGCAGGGCCTGCACCACCCGCTCCGGTACCGGAAAGGGCGACTGACCAAGACCCAGCTTGATGATATCCCGGCCCTCGGCCCGAAGCTGGTTGCTCAGTTCGTTGATGCGCAGGGTCGCCGAGGGCTGGATGCCCCGGACGTTGAGGTTGATGGCATAGCGGTGTTCGTTCTGGATTTCCATGGGCCTGTTTTCACCGTGGGTTTGAGCATGGATAACACCCGCAGTATAGGCAGAACCCGATGATGTGTGAGGGAAATACCGGTAGGGGATTGCCGAAGCCCGGGCGGCACCCGGGCTATGACAGGCGGGCCAGTTGGTTCAGCCGGTGGCGGTATCAGCAGTTGGCGTTCAGGTCGCGGGTCAGTTCCGCCAGCTCTCGGTTGAACACCCGGTCGTTCTCCCTGTAGTCCACCGGCACGTCCACCAGGTGCACGCCGCCGGCCTTCATGGCCTTCTCCAGGGTGGGTTCCAGCTGTGCGGTTTCGGTGACGCGATGGCCCGTGGCGCCGTAGGACTCCGCATAGCGCACGAAATCCGGGTTGCCATAGTCCAGGCCGAAGTTGGCGAAGCCTTCCTGGGCCTGCTTCCACTTGATCATGCCGTAGGCGCTGTCGTTGATGATCAGGATCACCAGGTTCAGCTTCAGGCGTACGGCGGTTTCCAGCTCCTGGCTGTTCATCATGAAGCCGCCATCGCCACAGATGGCCATCACCCGCTGCTTCGGGTACAGCATCGCCGCCATCATGGCGCTGGGCAGGCCGGCACCCATGGAGGCCAGGGCGTTGTCCAGCAAAACCGTGTTGTTGTCGTACGCCTTGTAGTTGCGGGCGAACCAGAGTTTATACATGCCGTTGTCCAGGGCGATGATGCCATCGTCCGGCATCACCTTGCGCACGTCGTGCACGATGCGCTGGGGAATCACCGGGAAGCCGTCATCTTCGCAGCGATCTTCCAGGTGCGCCTCCAGCGCCGCCTTTACCCGCATGAACTCCGTAAAGTCATGGCTGGCGCAGCGCCCGCAATTGTCCGCCAGCCATTCGACGGAATTGGCGATGTCGCCCACCACCTCGTGCTGGGGGAAATAGACCGGGTCCACATCCGCGCCGCTGAAGTTCACGTGGATGACCTGTTTGCCACCCGGCTGCATGAAGAACGGCGGCTTTTCCACTACGTCGTGGCCCACGTTGATCACCAGGTCGGCATGGTCAATGGCGCAGTGGACAAAGTCACCGCTGGACAATGCGGCATTGCCGATATAACGGGGGTGACGTTCATCGACCACGCCCTTGCCCATCTGGGTGGTAAAAAACGGAATGTCCGTGGTGTTGACCAGGTGGATCAGGGCCTGGGACACCCGTTTACGATTGGCGCCTGCGCCGATCATGATCAGCGGGTGCCGGGCAGAGCGGATCATCTCCGCCGCTTTCTGCAGGCTCTTCTCGCTGGCGGTGGGGCGGCGGGCGTCACTGGGATCGAAGATGTGGGTATCCGGCGCGGCCAGCTCGGCGGCGATGTCTTCCGGCAGTTCCAGGTGGACGGCCCCGGGCCGTTCTTCCGCTGCCAGCCGGAAGGCCTCCCGCAGCTTGGCGGGAATGGTGTTGGCGTTGCTGATCTGGCGGGTGTACTTGGTCAGTGGCCGCATCAGGTCTACCACGTCCAGGATCTGGAACAGCCCCTGCTTGGATGACTTGATGGGCTTCTGGCCGGAAATCATCATCATCGGCATGGCGCCGAGCTGGGCATAGGCGGCAGCCGTAACCAGGTTGGTGGCGCCGGGCCCGAGTGTAGAGAGGCAGACCCCGACCTTGCCAGTCAGGCGGCCGTAAGTGGCGGCCATAAATCCCGCTGCCTGTTCATGGCGATTGAGCACCAGTTGGATGGACGATTCTCGAAGAGCTTCCAGCAGGTCCAGGTTCTCTTCCCCGGGAACCCCGAAAATGTAGCGTACGCCTTCGTTCTCCAGGGCTTTCACAAACAACTGGCCGCCTGTCAGGGCGCCGTCAGTGCGGGATTGATCGGTCATGGGTTCAGCCTCGCCTTGATAACGGGTATTCCGTTTTCGGGGTTGGTGACAAACTGCCTGGGCCGTCGGGTGCCTTACTGGAACCGGTGTGCCTCCAGTTCAATATGCTCCACTTGCTGGCCCAGCATGATGACCCGGCCCAGGTAGCGCTCCTCGCCGGTGGTCGTAAAGTCAAACAGGAACCGGCGCCAGACCCGCAGCCGGCCCTGGCGGTCCCGTTTGAACCACAGGCCCCGGAGATATACGGCGTCGTCCAGCAAAAGGACGTCCATGCGCCGGCAATAATCACGGGCCGCAGCCAGTACATAGTCTTTTATAGCCTTGGCCCGCCACCAGTACCAGATGGCAAAACCGGCAGCAAACAGCCAGGTCAGGGTAGAGAGTGTCACGATGGCAATTCCGGTTTATCAGCTGGCTCAAGGCTACACAGAAACCCTCGTCAATACGAGTATGGACCGGGTGCAGGGCGTGTTGCAGTCAGGTGGATGGATTATCCGGAAAGTGCAAATAGTGCTCAACTCGTATGCTTTGGCGACAGTTTTGCAGTATCCGGATAGGGGATTCCTGAACTTGACTTATGATCAGGGCAGCAATGTCTTAATGAACAGATAAAGGAAAGGTCGCAATGGAGACCCCGGTTACAGACCACTTCAGAACCCTGGTGGAAAGCCACCCCCGGGCCATGATGCTGGCGACGGATGAGCCAAGGATTATCTACGTCAACCGGATGTTCGAGAGTATTACCGGTTACCGGGAAGCTGAGGTTATTGGTGAGAAACCGGCAGTGCTCAGTGCGGGGTTCCATGGCCCGGCGTTCTACCGTGATATGTGGGCCACGCTGGCGGAAGAAGGCCGTTGGGAAGGTGTCATCTGGAATCGCCGCAAGAACGGTGAAACCTACCCCCAATGGCTGATGATCCACCGGGTCCCCCACCCGGAGCAAACGTTCTACGCCGGCATGTTCATGGATATTGGCGCCCTGACCTCTTTCGAGGAACGCCTGACCTCTATGGCCTACTACGATGCACTGACTGAGCTCCCCAACCGCGCGCTTTTCCTGGAACTGCTGGAAATGCGGGTTTCCCGTAGCCGTGACCATGACAACCCGTTTGGCCTGCTGTTCTTTGACCTGGATTACTTCAAGGATATCAATGACCTGTTTGGTCACTCAGTCGGGGACGAGTTGTTATGGGAGGTTTCCCGCTGTATTCGCAGTGTGGTCAGGAGGGAGGATGTCGTTGCCCGGCTTGCGGGCGATGAATTTGCGGCTATTGTCGAACTGGCACCGGATGGCCCGCAAGAGTCCCAGCTTGAGCAGTTGGCCGTTCGCCTGGTTAATGCCTTTCGTGCGCCTTTCCTCGCTGGCGGCAATGAGCATTTCATTTCGGTGTCAATTGGGGGCGTTCTCTATCCGGGGGATGGCACCTCGGCGCTGGAGTTACTGCAAAAGGCAGACAAGGCGATGTACCTCGCCAAGCAGGAGGGGCGCGGGCGTTATTGTCACTACCGGGCAGATCTGTTGAATGACCAGGATGAAGGGCAGCGCCTGACCAAGGCACTGGTTACCTCCCTGAAAACCGCTCCCGGGGAGTTCAGCGTCGTGTACCAGCCCCAGTTTGAGTTGGCTACCGGGCGTGTGGACGGGCTCGAGGCACTGATTCGCTGGACGCATCCGGAATTTGGACCGATATCGCCGGCTCGCTTTGTTGCCATGGCAGAATCCAGGGGCATGATCCACCAACTGACCGAGCACCTTGTCCGGTGCATTCTCCGGGACCTCTGGTCATTGGAAAAGCCACCGGAGCCCGGGCTTCGGTTTGCCATCAACGTTTCCGCGAGGCAAATCACCGACGCGAGGCTGGATGGTCTGCTCAACCCGCTTTTCGAGCAGATAAGGCGGCTGGGCTGGCATCCGGAACTGGAGATTACCGAAACCCATCTGATGAACCTGTCGGAAGACGCACTGGAACGCCTAAGAACCTTCCGGGATGAAGGGATAAGGGTCGCCATCGACGATTTCGGTACCGGCTACTCGTCACTGGCCTACCTGCATTCACTTCCGGTCCATACCATCAAGATCGACCGCCACTTTGTGTCATGCCTGGAAGACACTCTGCCAGTCGAGGACCGGGACCGGGTAATAGCTGCCATACTGGCGCTTGCGGAGGTATTCGGCCTGGAGGCCATCGCTGAGGGTATTGAAACGTCCCAGCAACAAAGTGCCCTGCTGGCGCTGGCCTGCAAACGTGGGCAAGGGTACTTCCTTGCCCGCCCGCAACCCTGGAGTTCCGGGCTTTTGGCGCCAAAGAAACTGTAATAGTGGCAGTCAATTGACGCCCGGGAAGGTTTGCAGGAATTGGCTATTAACTTATTCCTGAAAGGTTTATAAAGCCCCTATTAAAAAGGTTCTTCGCAGATAACCGTGAAAAAGTAGGAGACGGCGGTAAAACCGGTTAGTTTTGAGTTCGCCAAAACAACAAAGCCAATCGACTCACCGCCGTCACTATGCATGCTAATCCTCTTGCCC
>Ga0098065_1000230_pt1 | contig 28812 bp, 25 predicted proteins | sample 25_taG_FD_75062 | JGI IMG/M metagenome (GOLD analysis project Ga0098065, IMG submission 75062) | Marine viral communities from Cariaco Basin, Caribbean Sea - 25_WHOI_OMZ | ecosystem: Environmental > Aquatic > Marine > Oceanic | place: Caribbean Sea: Cariaco Basin | collected 2014-11-08 | reverse complement strand
TTATGATTATGGGCGATATCTGTACCCGTCGCTGCCCATTCTGTGATGTGGCACACGGTCGCCCCAATAATCTAGACCCGGATGAGCCGCGCCATACTGCTGAGACCATCGAAGGTCTTGGGTTAAAATACGCGGTTATCACTTCGGTGGATCGCGACGATCTCAAAGACGGTGGCGCGCAGCATTTTGTAGATGTGATTAATGAGTCGCGAGCGCTAAGCCCAAATTGCTTAATCGAAATCCTAGTCCCTGATTTCCGCGGGCGTATGGACATCGCGCTAGACCTTTTGACTGAGACGGCGCCAGATGTGTTCAACCACAATATCGAAACCGTGCCCCGCCTCTATAAGGCGTTCCGTCCCGGTTCGGATTATCAGCATTCACTCGATTTGCTCAAGCACTATAAAGCGCGTCGCCCTGATATCGCGACCAAGTGTGGCTTTATGGTGGGCCTTGGTGAGACCGAAGAAGAAATCTACGCCCTACTCGACGACTTGCGTGCTCATGATGTGGATATGATTACCGTCGGTCAGTACTTGGCCCCGAGTAAGAGCCACGCGCCTGTGGATCGTTATGTGCATCCTGACGAGTTCCAACGTTATATGGACTACGGCAAAAAGATTGGCTTCTTTAGCATTTGGGCGGGCCCCATGGTACGCTCGAGCTACTTCGCCGACCGTCAGTATTATGGTGAAGACTGCCCAGCGCCAATTCGCAGCAAAAAAGCGTTAGAAGCGGAAGGTAAGTTAGGTTGTTAATACCGGCTTAATGAAGTTAATTAGCAATGAAAAAGAGACCACTAGTAGGTCTCTTTTTTTATAGGGATAATAATGATGACGGCCAAAAGCCATTACCGCACGAGCTTAGATAATGCTATATTCTAAAGCCTAACCTAACCCCTCTTTTTTAGAAAATGAGGGAGACAACCGCCCTTTTCCTCCCTCTGATTAAGGACTGACCATGAGCAGCGAATTCACCCCACAGGAAGGCTCTTGCTCCTGTTATAGCAACACTTATACTATCAATGCAAAGCCTATTGGCCGCTTTATCTGTCACTGCACCATTTGCCAAGAGTTCACTGGCGCTGCCTTTAACGATGTGACCGTATTGCTCAAGCCCGATGTAAGCGATTTAAACCTTGTTAGAACCAAATTTCGCCGTTGGAAACTGCCGCCCAATATCAGCCGTGGTCTGTGCACCCGTTGCAATAAGCCCAGTATTGAAATGGCTCTAGGAGACAAGATAGTCTTAGTTCCTACTAGCAACTATCCTGATGTGTCGGCTCTACCTAAACCTACCATGCATCTGTTCTATAACCGCCGCGTCGAAGACATGGACGATGACTTGCCCAAATATAATGGTTTTGTGCAGAGTCAGGCGATGATGGTAAAAGCGCTAGCTGAGGGTTTAGTAAAGCGACTGGCGATGCGCTCCTAGTGCGACCTAAAAACTGCTGAATCTTTATAAAATAACTGAGATGAAATACCTAAGCTAAAATAGCTAAGATAAAATAGCTAAGATAAAATAGCTAAGTCTTAACAAACTGCTCATAAAAAAAGAGGCCCGCTAGGACCTCTTTTTTATTAATAACGCTCAGAGCAGACTGTCTCTACTAAACAGCTGACGGGGTAATCACCGACTTATTCGTTTTTACGTTCCAAGCCGCAATGCCGATAACAATAATAGCCCCTGCCACATCGGTCATCAGCTCAGGATAGATAAGCAATAGGGCACCGGCGGCCAAGGCTACCCGCATCAATGGTTTCATAACGCCCTTAAAGTAGCCTTCAACAGCGGCACTAAGACCGATAACGCCCACAACGGAAGTGATGACTACCATTACGATTTCCATAACCGGTGGTAGTGGGAATTCTTTTGCGGTAACGGCTAAACCTGCTGGGTCAATCATTAGCATGGTAGGGTTATAGATAAACATAAACGGCACGATAAAGCCGGCGAGTGCTAGCTTTAACGATTGGAAGCCCGTCTTCATCGGATCCCCACCAGCGATACCTGCTCCGGCAAAGGCAGCTAAGCAAACCGGTGGGGTAATATTAGCAAAGATACCAAAATAGAAGACAAACATATGCGCGGATAGAATAGGAATATCAAATCCTGCCAGCGCGGGTGCTGCCATAGTTGCCGTAATGATATAAGCTGGAATCGATGGCAAGCCCATCCCCAGTACCATGGAAGCTAGCATGGTTAAGATAAGGGTGAGTAATAACGACCCTGCTCCTAGCGTTACGATTGAGGAGGTCATAACGGTACCAAAGCTGGTCAGACTAACCACACCAATAATAATACCGACCACAGCACAAGCGGCCATGACCGCTAGCGACAATCGTGCCCCATCCTCTAACGCCCCGAGCACATCCATAAAGCTCATGCGCGTCTCTTTACGGAGCATACTCATGAGCACTGTAAAGCCAATGGTGTAGGCAGCAGCGAAGCCTACTGGGATAGACTTGGCCAATAACACCACCAAAAATACAATCGGTAGCAGCATATGACCGCGGGCTTTCATGACGTCTTTTAGTCTCGGTAGGCTCTCTTTGGCAATCCCTTTTAAATCTCGGCGACCTGCCCGAAAATGCACCTGAGCGATGACCCCTAAATAATATAAGAGTGCCGGCAATACCGCCGCTAGGGCAATCGTGCTGTATTTCACCCCAGTCGTTTCTGCCATGATAAAAGCACTGGCGCCCATAATAGGCGGTAACACCTGACCCCCGACTGAAGCACTGGCTTCCACTGCCCCAGCAAAGTTACGGTGATAGCCCACCTTTTTCATTAAAGGAATAGTAAAGGCACCGGTGCCGACCACGTTGGCCACCGCAGCACCGTTGATACTGCCCATAAAACCACTGGAGATAACCGCTACCTTGGCCGGTCCTCCCTGCTTATGTCCCGCCAATGCCAAGGCTAAATCGTTGAATAACTGCCCCATTCCTGAGCGCGATAAAAAGGCCCCAAATAGGATAAAGAGAAAGATAAAGGTCACAGAAGCACCGATTGCGGTGGAATACAAACCTTCCGTTTTTAGATACAGCTGACCGAAGATATCGCCCATATCATAGGGACGAGTCAGCAGTCTATCGGGCATAAAATCCAAGTGACTAAAAAAAGGATAAGCCAAAAACACTAATGCAAACAAGGGGAGGATAATACCCGTAATCCGCCGCGTCCCTTCTAATACACACAGTACAGTGATAATAGAAAATATAATATCGAGCTGATTAGGAATACCCCCACGCACGGTCACAATATTTTGATACTCAAAAATCAAGTACCCTGCCCCGGCTAAAGACATTAAAAACCACAGCCAGTCGTACCAGGCTACTCGGACGCGGCTGCCCCGTTTGGTTGCAGGGTAAATTAAGAAAATTAAGGCAAAACCCACCCCAACGTGCACGGCACGCTGCAATAAGGCAGGCATAGGGTTAAAAGTAATGTACAAGTGAAACAACGCATAGAGAATACAAATCGCCGCGATGAACCATTTGACATATTTATTGCTGACTTTACGGGTGATCGACTCTCGGTCGAACTTCTCCAGTATTTCCTGCTGCTGCGCGGCAGTAGGAGCGTCCGGATCAGTAGTGGCTGCTAGTGGCTCAGCGGGCGAGGTGCTCATGGCAAGGTTCCTGTGACAGTCGCGTCCAAAGCGTAATTTTATCGGGCGCGATGTGTATGTTGGTATAGTCGTCGACCCATTGATAGACGGGCAACGGTTGTCCTTGAATGGTAGTGGCACTGCCTTCATTTGGGATAATGAGGCTGGCTTGGATATTGGAGGACACCATCCAATCGAGATAAGGAAGTGTCGTATTAATTTGATAATGCACGTAATCTTGATATTCAGGGCGAGTATTCTTAAGAGCCTTTTCGGTAGAGGGCGTCCCTGCCCCAAAGGTCTGCAGGTAAGTGTCCGTCAATAGGAGCTTATCTGCCTTAGCTTGATAAGACTCAACCCACCACTGCTTTTCAACCGAATGTAGCCACTTGAGCTCAAACTTATCGCGGTCTAGGTAGCAAGTCTGCTCCGCAAAGCTAACCTCTACCCCTTGATGACCCGGGAGCAATAGTAGCCCCGCTATCAATAAACCCCCTAACAATGCGAGACCCATTAACGCAAAAAAACCAGTACAGCCACTCATGCTGTACTGGTCATCGTTATCACGGTCAATGCGGTTACGAAGCATCTGCTGGCTGCTCACTAAGTTATTTACTGCTATAGCTATTAATAGTTAATTATTAATAGCTACTGGTTCATATAGTTATTTACTACATTAGCTACTTAGCAGCTTGCTCATCATAGTATTTCTTGGCACCAGGATGCACAGGGGCGACCATACCTTGTTGGGCAGTCTCTAAGCTGATACCCGCTGCGGCTTGGTGAGCCGTTTTTAGCTTATCTTGGCTCTCAAAGAAAGTCTTAGTCAATTTATAGCCATCTGCTTCTGATAGGTCTGAGCGTACGACAAAGGCATTCATAATCGCTGCAGTAGGAATAGCGGCTTCATTACCGTAAGTACCCGCTGGAATGTCCATAGCGACGAAATAAGCTTGGTCTTTGGCAATTTCAGCGACTTTAGCGGGGTCAATACCGACTAACTGTAAATCAAAGCCTTGCTCTAGCTCCATTAAAGAGGAGTTTGGTAGACCACTGGTCAAGAAGGCAGCATCGATTTTGCCAGACTTCAAAGCATCTGCCGCTTCGGCATAGCCTAAATAATCAACTTTGACATCGTCATAAGTCATGCCAAAACCTTTTAACAAGTTACGGGCATTCACTTCTACGCCAGAGTTTTGTGCGCCGACAGCAATACGCTTGCCTTTTAAGTCTTCAAATTTGGTAATACCCGTCTTTTTAGAGGTCACGATTTGTACGTAGTTTGGATACAACGTGGCAATCTGCTGCACATTCGTAATAGGCGTTGAAAAGTTATTTTCGCCTTTAATAGCATCGCTTAAGACGTCACTCATGACGAACGCCAACTCGACTTTTTCTTGGTTGAGCAGATTCATATTCTCAACAGAGGCGCCGGTAGTTTGGGTCTTGGAGTTGACGCCATAAGTCTGGTTATAGGCTTCAGTCAGCGAAGTCCCAATGATGTTGTAAGGGCCCGACGCGCCACCGGTAGCTAGCGTAGCAAACTTGGTATCGAGCTTGTTATCGGCTGCAGCTGCTGTGGTATCTGAGTCAGTAGTGGCCGCAGCGTCATTAGTCTTGGTGGTATCATTGGTTGAATTTGAACACGCAGTCACGGCTAAACTGGCGGCAATCATCGCTAACAATAGAGGGGATTTGTGAGAAAACTTCATTGAATTCATCCTTGAGAGAATAGTTCTAATTATGGTCACACACTGCTGTTGTTTAACACAAGCACTGCTCTTATTTACTAATAGTTTAGAATCATAACGTAAATTTAATCAAATTAAAATGATACTGTCACATTCATTTTAAGCACATAACGACGTTATTTGCCTACAAAAGGCTTATTTAGCGGTATAGAAGGTTCATTTTAAAGACTTATATTAATTTTTGTCCTTAGATATTAGTAATAATTATTAATAAGTAACCTCTATTCATTTAATAATACTTATCTTAGCATCCTAGCTGCCTGAGACTGATGAGTTATCTCGGCCAAAAACCGAGCGTAACCGAATAACGCTTGAGTGCCCCTTTTGACTTCTAGTATGCTTAATGCATTTATTCATCTACTTTTATTCATGTACTTTGTACCGCTTAATTTAAGGAAGTAAGACTCATGACCGCCGCTATCCTATCTTCTGACCTTACCCACACTTTGCACCATCAGTTTTTTGACCCCACTGGCGAGCCGACCGCGACCCTGCTTATTGTCCATGGTATGGCCGAACATAGCGGACGTTATGCCCTATTAGCGCAATATTTAGCCGATCACGGCGTGGCGGTATTAACCTTTGACCAGCTCGGTCATGGACAGTCGATTAATAAACCTGAAGAATTAGGCTATTTTCAACGCAGTCATCCCATGCAGACTTTGCTTAGTGATGTGACTGTGATGGCTGACAAGCTCAAAGACAGACACCCAAATGTGCCCCACTTCGTCATGGGTCATTCGATGGGCTCTTTTATCGTGCGCACTGTACTGCAGCACCACAGCAGTGAGTTTGCAGGGGCTATTTTAATGGGCACTAGTGATACCGATCCGCTCGCGCCCGTCTTCCTACCGATTACTAAAGTGCTGAATAAAGTCAAACCGAAACAGCAAAATACCGTATTCGCCAAAACGACCAATTTGATTCTCAACAGCAAATTGAAAGACAAAGACTCCAAATCACAGTATGCTTGGGTCTGTAAAAACGAAGCGAGTCGCCAAGCGTATGAAAATGATCCGTTATGCGGGTTTGAGTTTACTAATAATGGCTTTTTGGGCTTGTTTAGCTTAATGGTAAAAGGTCTGGCAAAAGACTGGGCACAAAATATCGATACTAATTTTCCTATGCTCTTCGTGAGTGGTGAAGACGATCCGATTGGCAATATGGGCAAAGGCATTAAAACACTGACTCAACGTCTACAAACTCAAGGCTTTACGCAGATTGAGCAACGCTTATACAGTGACATGCGCCATGAGCCCTTACATGAGACTGAGCGTGAGCAGGTCTATGCCGATTTGCTGACTTGGTTAGAGAAGCATAGTGTAGTTGCGGCTTAATTTAAAAAATCAGGTGTTTTTTAAGTCTAGCTGCCACCCCTAAACCAGCTGTAATTAGACATTTAACCAACTGATTTAAAATAATTTTTATTAATTAAATTAATAATTATCCTTAGCGAATAGGGAGAGATGAATATCATTATTGATAAACCTTATTTGCGAAAACGGGGTAAATTAGCGACAATATGACCGGCACCAACCTCTTGCTTACAGGCTCGTATTAGAGCCTAATAAGTGTTGCTATTATTTTTAAGGATTTTTATGTCATTGCAACAAACTATTGAACAAGCTTTTGAAAACCGTGCAGACTACAGCCCAGAGACTATGCCACAAGATGTCAAAGATGCGGTGAACTCTGTATTAGAGCAGTTAGACGACGGCAGCTTGCGCGTAGCAGAAAAAAAGAATGGAGAGTGGGTCGTTAATCAGTGGGCGAAAAAAGCGGTATTGCTATCGTTCCGTCTGAATGACAATGTACCTATGCCATCTGGCGCTGATTTGCAGTTTTATGACAAAGTACCGACTAAATTTGCCGACTGGACAGACACCCAATTCAAAGCCTCTGGTATCCGTGTCGTCCCGCCTGCTGTGGCGCGTCGTGGCTCATTCATCGCTAAAGGCGTAGTGCTAATGCCAAGCTATACCAACATCGGCGCCTATGTCGATGAAGGGGCTATGGTAGATACTTGGGCGACGGTTGGCTCATGTGCGCAAATCGGTAAAAACGTGCATCTATCTGGCGGTGTGGGCATCGGCGGTGTGCTTGAGCCGTTGCAAGCGAACCCTACTATCATTGAAGACAACTGCTTTATCGGCGCCCGGTCTGAGATCGTTGAAGGCGTCATCGTTGAAGAAGGTTCAGTCATTTCTATGGGGGTCTACATCGGTCAATCGACTAAGATTTATGACCGTGAAACTGGCGAAGTTCATTATGGTCGTGTCCCAGCAGGTTCGGTCGTGGTTTCAGGCAGCTTGCCTGCCAAAGACGGTTCACACAGCTTATATTGTGCGGTCATCGTCAAAAAAGTCGATGCCAAGACTCGCGCCAAGACCAGCATCAATGAGCTGCTACGTTTAGCTTAAGGCAATGCACTGATTGCTTAGCAATTAGCAATTAGCTCTCAGTAATTAGCAGCCCGTCAACACTTTAAGGCTAAGCTGTTACTGCTATAGTCTGCTTGTCCCATCCTAAAATAGAGTCACAAAAGCCAAGATTATAATAATCTTGGCTTTTGTCTTGCTAGCTATTCTTTATACTGTTAGGTTAGACTCTTTTTTATGCCCACTTATAGGACCTCTTTAGTGACTGACCCCGTAACAGATCCCATAATCGCAGCCCTTAACGCCACGCCTACCCCCTTACGCAGCCAAGCTATCCCAGTCACCGATTCTGAAGCAGGCTTGCGCATGACTGAGATATTTTATTCCTTACAAGGGGAAGCGCTAACAGCAGGTTTGCCGACCATATTCGTCCGCCTGACGGGGTGTCCGCTCCGCTGTGTCTATTGTGATACCACCTATTCCTTTACCGGTGGCGAGCGTTTATCGTTAGATACTATTTTGGCTGATATTGGTCAGTATCCGTGCAAACGCGTCTGTATCACTGGTGGTGAGCCTCTGGCCCAGCCCAATGCTATCGAGCTGATTAAGCGACTATTGGCAGAGGACTATGAGCTATCGTTAGAGACGGCCGGGGCGCTATCGGTGCAAAACGTGCCGCTAGCGGTGAGTAAAGTGATGGATTTAAAGACCCCTAGCAGTGGCGAGTCGGACAAAAACTTATGGTCCAATCTAGATTACCTAACCCCGCACGATCAGCTAAAATTTGTCATTATGAACCGCGAGGACTATGAGTGGTCTAAAGCTAAAGTCGCTGAATATAATCTCGATAAAAAAGTCAGCGCTGTTTGGTTTTCTCCCATGTTTAATGTCGATGAATCGCAAGTAGCGGAAGGCTATGTGCCGCCAGTGCCCAATCTAGCACGGGAACTTGCCGAGTGGATTATAAGCGATGCCCTGCCCGTACGCTTTCAATTACAACTGCATAAAATCATCTGGGCGGATGCCAAAGGTAAATAACGACTCTTACAACGGCTAGGATGGCCAAACCTATTATGATGCCTAGGCTGCTTATAATTCTCGATTGCTTATAGTTATAGTTATAAAAATTCCCAAATACCTCAAATAATAGCGACCCTACCCTCTAAGCTTTATGACGCCCTATGGGCATCACGTTTAGGGGGCTTATTGAGTCCGTAAAATAAAGGCGAGTTACTTTGATTAGATTGATATTATTAGGCTTATTGGCGGGCGCCTTTTTTAGCTCCACCTTTGTCTTAAACGAGTTAATGAGCGTCGCCGGCGGGCATTGGTATTGGTCCGCTAGCCTACGCTATCTCTTTATGCTGCTCATGCTCTCAATCATCATTGCCGCCAAACATGGCGTGGGCAGACTGGTTGAGCTAAGCCAAATTTTCGCGCGGCACTGGGGGTTTTGGTGTGTGACGGGCGGTATTGGCTTCGGGCTATTCTATGCCGGTATTTGTTTTGCCGCTGATCATGCCAGCGGTTGGGTCGTCGCCTCGACCTTTATGTTTACCGTAGTCGCTAGTTTGTTTGTCTTACGCGCCTTTAACCAGCGTTTTGATAAGCAAGTGATTATTTATGCGCTGATGATTTTCTTCGGCGTCATTATGGTCAATATCAGCGAAGCTTTGCATGCCGCTACGCAGACAGTAGCCGCGCAACCAATGGTAGAGACGTTACTGTTTGGCGCTCTACCTGCCCTAATTGCCGCCTTTAGCTATCCGATTGGCAACCAGTTGGTCTGGCAAGCGTCGCATAATGCTAAATCTCAGAATCAGTCAGCCACTCAGCTAGAAAGCCAATTAAAAAATCCGTCTCCAGACCATACGGCGACTGAGTCCAATACTAGCGTTCAGCCTTTAGCATGGATGCGTCATATCCCCACGATTAAAACCTCGCTATTAAACGACGCCTTTAATAAGGTCTGGCTAATGACCTTGGGCAGTGCGCCCTTTTGGCTGGTATTAGGCGTGATTTTACAGCCAGAGCTGCCCAGCACCTCGCAAACCTTTAACACCTTTTTAGTGGCCTTGTTATCCGGCGTGATTGCGACCAGTCTATTTTTATATGCCCGCGAACATGCGCACAGCTCAAAAGAAGTCGCGAGCGTCGATGCTACCCAAGCTAGTGAGGTTATCTTTGCCCTAATTGGCGGTATCCTACTGTTAGGCACACCGCTACCTTCTCTAGTCGGTGTCATAGGTATCGTGTTGATTATTCTTGGCTTAGTGCTCTTCGCTCGCAGTGGTTAGTGCGCTTTGTGAGCCGACCTGACCACTCAGATAGATTTATGACGAGACTATTCTGTGGTATTTGCTACCATAGCCCCCATTTTCTGAGCGACAATACTCCACCATGACCAGTTATTTCATTTTTCCTGATATCTTGCTATATATGCTGGACATGGTAGGCATCATTGCCTGTGCCATCGCAGGGACTTTGCTCGCGCAGCACAAAGGTTTCGATATCTGGGGCTGTATCTTAGTCTCGATGGCCAATGCTATCGGTGGCGGTACTTTCCGTGATATGGCCTTAGACCGTCATCCCCTCTTTTGGATGACTGACCTGACCTATGTGATAGTGATTACGCTGACCTCGCTAGTGCTACAGATTTTCTTCCACCTCTATCATAAAATCGATCGCGCGCTCAAACTGTTCGACGCCATTGGTTTGGCTGCCTTTAGTGTTATTGGCTTTAAAGTAGCGCTAGGTCAAGGGGTATCGCCAGTGATTGCCGTGATGATGGCGGTATGGACCGCTATTATTGGGGGGATGATTCGCGATATTATCTGTAATGAGATTCCGCTAGTATTGCAACGTGAGATTTATATTACTGCGAGCGTCTTTGGCTCTTGCCTATATCTGATACTCACCAATATTGGAGTCAGTACAGGTATTAGCGAGTTCATTATGCTGATTGCCATCTTTGCTACGCGTATGTTGGCGCTACGCTTTGATTGGCATTTGCCTTCTATTCGCTTGGTGGATTAAGCGCTATACTGTCCTCACTAAATGTTGCTTGTTACTTTTATGCTGATAAAGGCTTTTATTTTAGAACCTTTATTCTAATAGTTGCTTTTATTGCAATAGCTGCTTTGCTATGGATTGGCGCTGACTCTTCTGAGACCTGCCTATGTTTACCGCTGCCCTCGACTCAACGCTAATCACTACTTTTGACCCCCGCTCGCTATTATTCCTATTCGATATGATTGGCATTGTGGCTTGTAGTGTCTCTGGGACTATCCTCGCGAAACATAAAAACTTTGATGTCTTCGGCTGCTTGCTGGTCTCGATGGTGACGGCTATCGGCGGCGGAACAGTGCGCGACGTCATCTTAGATCGACATCCGCTATTTTGGATGGTCGATATGAGCTATCTGACGGTCATCACCATTTCATCGCTCACCATGCAGATATTTTTTAATCCTAGCTCGAAGGGCGTCGATAAATTTCTTAAGTTATCCGACACTATTGGCCTATCCGCCTTTACCTTAATTGGAATTAAGGTGGCGACCAGTATGGGGGCGAATATTCCGGTGGCTTTACTATTGGGGGTGATTACCATCATCGTCGGTGGCATCATTCGCGATATGATCTGTAATGAAATCCCGCTGGTATTGCAGCAGGAGATTTATATCACGGCAGCGCTGACAGGTGGTGGGCTATTCTTTGTACTACGCGGCCTGGGCGTGACAGACTGGATAACTGAAATTGCCACCATGAGTACAATATTCACTTTGCGGATGCTAGCGATTCGTTATGATTGGCAATTTCCGAAGATTGAATGGGTGCGGCACTGATATACCCCATTCAACCTTAGCCTGCAATGGCAAGAAACCTCGCTTGCTCTTGTTATGAACAAGCGATTGTAGGATAAGGGGTTAATTAATAATCGCTAAGTCTTTTACCATCAATTGTACGCTTTGATTGCCATTCCACTCATTAATATCTAATTCAAATAAGACGTGGACTTGCTGCGCCTTATAATCCCAAGCAGCTGCGTCAAAATTAAACCAAATCGCATCAATGGGATACTGCACACCAGGATATTGCAGCGACAGTTTTAAGTGCTTGTCTTTGAGCACTCGGAAACTGGCCACGGCAAAGACCCCATCAAAGACCGGTGGTACGAACCCATGGCCCCAGATACTGGCATTTTTCAACATATCCGCAAAGTTTAAGCTAAAGTCTGCTGCCTGCAATTGACCATCGGTAAAGGCTTCCTCTGCAAATACAGACGCCTCTACAGTGGCCATCACTTCCTCAAAGGCGGCGACGAATTTCTCAAAATTACTGCGTTTTAGCGTTAACCCTGCCGCCATCGCATGACCGCCGAAATGACTGATCAGCTCTGGATAGGTTTCAGCGACTAGCTCAATGGCATCGCGAATATGAATACCTGGAATAGAGCGCGCTGAGCCTTTGATGGCATCGTCTGGTCCCGTCTTATCGGTATTGGCAGGGGCAAAAACAATAGCGGGACGATAGTAACTCTCTTTGAGTCTACCTGCTACGATGCCAATGACACCCTGATGCCAGTCGTCTTGATAAAGGATGATACTGCGGTCGCCCTCAGCAGTGGGAGCGACTGAAGCGACCTTTGGAGCAGTCGCCTTAACAGATGCATTGACAGGCTCGATAGTGATTAGCCCATTGTCGTTAGCATAGCCGCTAGCCTCACCCTCTCCCGAATCCGTGTCTTTATTACCTTGCAGCTGTGCTAATATCTCATCAGCCTGATCGCGCATCTTACCTTCGACCAAACGACGCTCTTGGTTCAGGCTGTCGAGTTCATGGGCCAAACGCTGTGCTTCACTGCGGTCATCAGCCAGTAAGCAATCGATACCGATACGCATATTGTCCATGCGACCTGCCGCATTGATACGAGGTCCTAAGACAAAACCAAAGTCTTGCGCAGTGAGCTTTTTGGGATCACGGCCGGCTTGCTCTAGCAAAGCTAAGATGCCCTGACAGCAGCGTCCTTGACGGATTGCTTGTAGGCCATGATAGACCAAGGTACGGTTATTCTGATCAAGCACACCGACATCAGCGATGGTGCCTAAAGCCACTAGGTCTAAATGACGGCTGACTTGCACTGTAGATTTACCCGCTGTACGGCGGAGTTTCGCTAGCCGCCCCAGTAGATAAAAGGCTACGCCTACCCCAACGAGCGACTTACTAATAAAGTCACAACCCAATTGATTTGGATTGACTACCGCATCGGCAGGTGGCGTCTCTTTAGTCGTGAGATGGTGATCGGTAATGACGACAGTAATGCCGTCCGCTTTGGCGCGCGCCACGCCTTCATGGCTGGAGATGCCATTATCGACGGTGACAATCACCTCAGGGTTATAAAGCTCGATGCCTAATTCGACGATCTCTGGGGTAAGGCCGTAACCATATTTAAAGCGATCCGGCACGATAAACTCGACATTGGCACCCATCTCTCGGAGCACGCGAATCATCAAGGCCGTACTGGTGGCACCATCACAGTCGAAGTCACCGACGATAAGGATGCGTTGACCCGTATCTATGGCCTCATCCAAAATAGCGGCGGCACGGTCTAGGCCTAACAAGCCATCTGCAGGCAACAGCTTGGCCAGCTCGGTGCCCATATCCTCAATCGCGGTGATACCACGCCCAGCATAAAGCCTAGCGAGCGTCGGCGCTTGAGCGGCTAGGGGTTGTAGACTGGCAGGCATGTCGTCAGGCACAGTGCCTGTAAAGCGGGGGGTTAAATTTAGCATGGCGCTATTCTACTGGCTTTACTGGTCGCACTCAATCACGGTTATTTTATTTTTTGCGCAGGCTATTTTTCTCTACTGTTGCTCCCCATTTCTGTTCTTAGATACTTAACTTAGACACGACCCCAAAATAAACCCTATTTTATTTACATAACCCTGAATTAACAGCGTAAAAAAGGCTATCTCGATACAAAGTGACGCTACAATATGACGGATTAAACCTTAAAATACTCTTATCCAAAACTATAATAAACTCGTGTGTATAAAGATTTTAGTCCTAGTAAGCGGTGGGTTGATGCTACTATCAACACTACTGTTATTAGAGCTATTATTATCACAGCTACTATATTCTTATACCCTTTTATATTGGTTAGCTACCGACACTATGGCTAGCCGCTATGCTATTTAAGTCAGCTTATTGATGCTGAATTTACCCCTTTAACCCGATTAGGAGATATGAATGCAAACCACGCCTTCTGCCGAAAAATTACCGAATACTATTGACCCTACCTTGAACCTTGAAAAAGTAAAACAACAATGCCAAGAGTTGGTCAAAAAACGCGCTAGATACTCAGCCGGTGCAGCTATTGTGCCCGTACCATTTTTAGACGTGGCGATTGATGCCGGTCTCTTGACCAGCTTGCTTCCTGAAATCAGTGAACGCTTTGGTCTCATCGAAGGTCGTGAGTCTGCCATTGACCTAGAGTCACGTGACGTGCATTGGAATGAGCTAAAGAATCGTGCGGTAGATTTTGCCGGTTTAATGGCTACTCGTGGGGTGGTTAAGAAGACTGTACAAGGCTTTGGTGGTCGTATCGTCGCCAAGCAAGTCACTAAGTTTATCCCTCTAGGCGGCCAAATGGTGGCAGCGACTATGGGCTATATGATCTTCAAAAAGATCGCTTTTGACCATATCGAAGAGTGCTACAAGTTGGCTAAAAATATTCAGCAAAAACAACATGGTAAAAACGTGTAATTCGCTGCAATAATTTTAATAGAGCTAGCCATCCATACTAAAAATCAGCTAGGCAATCGCTTAGCTGATTTTTTTGGTTTTATACTTGCGGAAGAAGGCAAATTTAATAGCTATATATAGGCAGCCATTTATATAGACAGTCACTCAAAATTTGGCATAGAGTCACTGATATAAGTTGGTTAACCCTACCCTACTCAGTCTGCTCTAAAATAATTCGCATAGTAGGTGGCTTATCTTTCCTCTCGACATGGACGAGGGCTTGCCAGCGCTTAGATAAAGGTAAGTCCTCACCAAATTTTAGCTCTGAGCGTTGCTCCAAGGTCTGTAATGCCTTTAACTGCTGAGCATGTTGCGCTACTGGTATCAGGGTGGCTAAGACTTCAGAAAATACCGGCAAGGTCTGACCATCTTGGGGAGCAATATCGTAGTAAACCGTACTCAAATCGCAGCCCGATAAGGTGGCCTCAAGGTTAAGTCCATGGGTCTGCACCGACTCCGTAACGACTTGGGTATAGTCATGAATATCGATATCTTCGTGTCGTGCGCCACCGTTATCTAAGTTTAATAAGGTCTTGTTTTTATTACGAGCTAGCTGGCAATTATCACGATAATAGCTGCTAATAGGGCTGCCGTTTTCCCAGTTTACCGTAAACTCAATCGTGTCCTCTAGTAACTCTCCATTATCATCGTAAGCTTCTGGATGACTGCGAAAATTCGGGACAGCACTATAATGAATCTGCTTACCTGCCACTTCATAAGTCACAATATGCTCGCTAAAAGGGGCGTAAAGCAGTATCTCATGACTGCCGACAATCTGTTTTTTCTTATCTAGCAATAGATACTCTACCGAGCTATTGCTAAACACACTACCCCCCAAAGGCCCCATAGACTCCACTTCAACTGCTAAGTCTTGACTGCCATCTTGGTTAAAATCCGCGGTAAATAAGGGATGTAGGCGTAGACTGTAATCCATACTCTGCTCGTCGCCGTCTACATCCTCATATTTTTCTGAGCAATCGTATTCTAATACGGGCTTGGATAAAGACCCTAAGCGTGGATTGGGATCCGGGTTGCTACAGCGACTCTCAATGATGGCGATGACCAGTGGTTTAGGCATGGTTTTATCAGCAGCATGAGCCTGACTTATCAGCGCTCCAGGATAAATGCCTATTAATAGGGCCGACAATATCAGCGAATAAGGTTTCATGCCGTGCTCCCTGTATTTATACTTATACTTATTTTATATCTAGCCCTATGCTTGTACTTATTTTAATCTAGGCACAGGCGCAATTAACGAATACTGCTAGTCTTTTCGCCTTCATCCTCTTCTATAATGCGCACTTCGATATGCTTGCTATAGATATCCACTTCTATCAATGGGTTGTTATCAATGATAATGCGCCTAGCGTATTGCGGGATGCTAGCTGAAGCTAAAAAGCTCTGCATTTTGGCGCGAGCCTCTTTATCATTAAAGACACAGTCCCCCTCATCCTCACGGCTGGCTTTTCCATAGACATAGTAATTGGCTCTGTCTTGTCTGAGTATCGCAGCTACCGTGTTATTGCTATAGTTTTGGGCTATCAAGACCCCTTTCGAGTTGTATTTATCAGCGTCTGAAATACGCGCGCTATAGCTGCAGTGATAGTCATCGGCATAAGCAGGCATGGCCATGATTAACAACGACGAGACCATAAGTAAATTGCGTTGAATATTTTTCATAGCTGTTATCCTTATTATAGTAAGTTGTTTTCTAGGCCGTTACTTGCCGCATAGACTAATCGTCCGTATTTACCGAGAAGTAGTAGAGTCAAGCTCAGCATCAGTCTGTTGAATGACAGCGTCGATCCCTTGCTGATTGGCAAAGTATAAGCGCCCCGTTCTGGGCTCACGATAGAAGCGTATCGGCTCACCCTTAGCATCGTGAATGACAAATTCCTTTAGTAATCGCTGCCAATGTTCGCGTTTATTATCTTCATCATGGTCTGCACGTAAGGTGGGCGCTAAGATAGTGGACAAGTCTTCTGCTTGGTTGGGCGTCATTAGCGACACTAACTGGCGATGCTCAGTAATATGTTGTGAGATACGTTGGATATCAGCTAGGCTAGCTTGACCCTCATCCAGTTCAATAAAAAACATTGTCGCTCCTTTATTACACGAGTAGTGATTAAATTTTATAAGTAATATCTAGAGCATAGCACTCATAAATATAAAAATTATAGGTCTTTTGCAACCAACAAAAAGGCCCATCTTAGCGATGAGCCTAGTGACTTTCTTATTGTAATAATAAAAATATTTAGACGGTATTGGGCGGTCCCTTAGTCTACGAGGCCACGCTCAATCAGTAAGTCAGCATATTGCTCACGCAGGTCTTTTTTCATCATTTTACCCGTACCATTTAGCGGAATGGCCTCTACAAAGACTACCGCGTTAGGCAACTGCCACTTGGCAAGTTTGCCTTCAAAATGCGCAATGAGCTCAGCTTCGCTAACTTCAGCGCCTGGCGCTAACTGAGCAATGATGACCGGACGCTCATCCCACTTAGGATGAGTAGCGCCAATAGCGGCCGCCATAGCCACAGCAGGATGCGACGTGGCGATATCTTCTAATTCTACTGAAGATATCCACTCACCACCTGACTTGATCAAATCTTTGGCACGGTCACGAATCATTAGATAGCCGTCTTCGTCCAAAGTAGCGATGTCACCGGTATCGAACCAGCCATCAGACTCAAGCGCCGACTCATTTTTATTATAGTAAGTATCGACGATCCAATACCCTCTAATCTGTACGTTACCAGGTGTCTTGCCATCGTTTGGTAGCAGTTTATTGCCTTTATCAGCATCGACAATACGAATCTCTACGCCGAATGGTGGGCGGCCTTGCGACAAGCGTACTTTGAGTTTTTCTTCATCTGATAAATCGGCATGCTTAGCTTTCAGCTGATTGGCTGAGCCTAATGGACTGGTCTCAGTCATGCCCCAAGCGTGCAGGGTCTGACAATCGAAATCATCACGGAAGGTTCTCATCATAGAAGAAGGACACGCTGAACCGCCGATGACATTACGTTTTAGCGTGGTCAATTTCGTGCCAGTTTCTTTAGCGGCCGCTAACAAGGTCGACCAGATAGTCGGTACGCCAACTGCCAAGGTCACTTTATAATCGTCAATGATATTCGCTAAGCTATGACCGTCTAGATTCGGACCCGGTAGCACCACAGCAGCACCGACCATAGCCGCTGCATAAGGAAGTCCCCAAGCGTTGGCATGGAACATAGGCACTACGGGTAAGACGATATCATTAGCAGACAGGTTGATAGAGTCTGGTAAGCTAATAGCGAAGCTGTGTAGCACAGTAGTACGGTTGGTATAGAGTACGCCTTTAGGGTTGCCCGTGGTGCCTGAGGTATAGCATAGCGAGCAAGGCGCATTTTCGTCTAATTCTGGCCATTCAAACTCATCTGACTGCTCATCAACGATATCATCATAGAAGATAACGTTTGGCAGTTGCGCTCTAACTTCTTCGTCAGGCGGGGTCATGCAGACAAAGTGCTTAACGGTTTTCAGATGGTCTTTTACCCCCATTACTAGCGGTAAAAAGGTCTTTTCAAAGAACAATACTTGGTCTTCAGCATCATTAATGACGTAGATGATTTGCTGTGGGAATAGACGAGGGTTGATTGTGTGACAGACCATACCGCTACCCGACACGCCATACCAGATTTCTAAATGACGACGGTTGTTCCAAGCGATAGTGGCTAAGCGATCGCCTTGCTCAATACCGAGCTTTGCTAACGCATTGGCTAAACGCTTACTGTTGCTATGCAGGGTTGACCAGTCAGAATGGGTAGTCGTGCCATCAGTCTCGCGCGAGATAATTGGGGTATCGCCATGATAGTTGGCAGCATGTTGAATAAGGTGGCTAATTAACAATGGGCGGTGCATCATTTTACCAAGCATACTTTCTTCCTTGAAATAGTTTTGAATAAGTTAGGTTGCAAATAATTACATAACAACTACCCTTTCAAACTAACTTAGATTCACATTTGGTTCAAGCCATTTGACTGACGCTGCATACTTATTTTTTCTGGTACAAGTGTAGACAACTATAATTATTTGATTTGTCTAGATTAATAAAGACTAGTCACTCTATTATTCATTGTGAGTACTATACATTCTATGAGTCATCGTTATAAAATGCCCCATAATCATAGATTATTGCCCCTCTATAGCCTTGAATCCTACTTATATTTGTTTATGACTAGGTATTGATTGCTACTACGAACCACCTTGAAAGGAAATCTTCATGAACACACGTTTAAAACTGTCAACTGCTGCCGCTATGCTAGCCACTTTTGCTCTTGCTGGCTGCGCGACTACACCCGATGCGAACAACACTGCGGTTAATACCGTAGGTACGGCTACAAACATTGGCATGAACGTCTTTAAAGTCGCTGTGGACACCACCTGCCGCACCGAAATTGAAAAGCAGAACGCTTGGCGCTTGGCTAAAGTAGCAATGACTGCTGAGCAACAAGAAGCCGCCAAAACTAAAGTTTGTGGTTGTGTGAGTGAGCAAGCCCCACAGCAAGTGGGTATCGTTGAGATGACTAACGCTGCTATCGACTCAAAGTATCGTAACCAATTGGTCGCTCAAGTGGTCACTAAATCTCTGCAGAGCTGTTACAGCAGTATGATTAAATAAGCAATTTTTTATATAAATTGCGTGGGCTATGCTAGCGCTAACCACACGCTACGCTCAATTCTTAGATTTTGTGCGTAGGCTACGGCTTTAACCCAGTATATTATACTAGTTGTATTTACCCACAAAAAAAGGTGAGCTACCCAATCGGTAACTCACCTTTTTATTATTATAGTCACGGCATAAGTACAGCTAAAGCATTAAAAAGTATTATGCGTTGGCGTAGAGGATAGTGGCGGCGTTAGCGATAAAGGAGCGCTAGCTGGCAAAACCATATCGCGGAAGTATCTAGATTTACCGTGTATCACCTTATTAACGTCTTCCACCAGCTCTTCAATCACATCATCATAAAGCCCGTGACTCAGCTCCATCTCAAAAGCCGTATAAGGATGCTTACGCGCAGCTGAGCGTACATCGGTCACATTATGTTTGGTATAAAAGATATCGACCCGGCCATCACTGTTTAAGATACAAATGAGGTTGCCATTATCAATCTCTAGCTCAACCCGCTCAGGCATGAAAATATAATCATCCACATCGAGTAGCTCTTTTTCTACTCCTCTTTTTAACAACGACTTAATATCAAACATAGATGCACTCCTGAGTTACGTATTTTTGAGATTTATTATGACCTTACTGTACCCTATTAAAGGACAGATTTAGTTGAAAAAATGATGCTATTAAGTAAGTATATATTATCCAGATATAGGCTCCAAGTACTAGACCACTAGGCACTAGCAGGACTAATACTAAAAATAATAAGCTAAGCAGACAATATTGTTAATCTATGGCTTAGACCCAACCCTTTGCACGGAATAACCTTAAGACTTCGACAAATTTTTTCATTTCTTCAGGGGTGCCCAAAGTCACGCGATTAAACCCACTGGTAACCGGCGGAAATACTCGACCTACTAGAATGCCATGCTCGCGCATTCTGTCTATATAAGTCTGCACATCGCCTTGAATTTCATGAAAAATAAAGTTGGTTTGCGAGGGCAGATAACGCAATCCCAATTCCTCTAATACCGACTCGACCATCTGCCGCGACTCATTGGTAGTGCGTAGACTTAGCTCTAAATAAGCCTCATCGTTTAAAGTGGCGAGCGCCGCTACAGCGCCTGATAAGTTGGTATTATCCATCGAGGCAAACGACTCAAGCGTGGCTATCATCTCTTTACTAGCAATCGCATAACCTACGCGCATACCCGCCAGCGCACATAGCTTAGAAAAGGTGCGCACCACAACGATATTTTCAGCTAACCCTTGCTTAATCCACTCGATACCACTCTCAAAGCTAGGGTCCGTGACGTATTCTGAGTAAGCCTCATCCAATATAAAATAATGCTGATCGGGCGCTCCAGTTACCCAAGCTTTAAAGGCGGTGGCTGCGGTAATAGTGCCCGTAGGATTATTGGGATTGCACAGATAAAATAAGGTCATTCCCTCAAAGTCATCAGCAGCTTTTTGTAGCGCAGGTAAATCTAAATCATACGTCTCATGAATCAGCGGTACTTTGACAACCGGCACGCCAGAAAAAGTGGCATACATCTCACCATAAGCAAAGGTAGGATCGGGGACGACCACTTGTAGCGGTTGACCGGAGGCCAAGGATTTGTCTAGCAGCATCTGTACCACCGTACGAATATTTTCACTAGAGCCATTACCCAAAGATACCTGGTCCTCGCTCACACCATTAATCTGCGCAACCTTACTGATGAGCGCAGCGCGTGGACCATCAGGATAGCGAAAAGCGACCCCCAAAGAGTCGACGATAGCCTGTTTAGCCGCCTCTGACATCCCTAAGGAGTTTTCGTTGGCGTTTAGCTCTATGGGTGACGCATTTTGCACGATAGCACTCCTAATGGGGTCTGATAATGAATACGATGGCTTTTATGGTATGACGCAAACCCGCCAAATACAAGAGGTCAGCAGACTATTTATTACTAATAGTTTTTAGCTATATAACCAAGAGTATTAATATAAGTTATAGATGATAACTACGCAAGATTGTTAGGTTTTTATTTTTATACTAGCTCGCCTCAATACATGAACCTGATAACTTAATATCTTAATAACGTAGTACCTAAACAAGAAGGCATAAAAAAGGCAGGCTACCCGTTTGGCAACCCACCTTTGTGCAATAACATTAGCAGTATAGGAAATTAACTTACAATATAAGCTTTTAGGTCTAACACCTTATCGCGCAGTTTTGCCGCCTCTTCAAACTTCAGCTCTCGCGAGAGTTGCTTCATCTCTTTTTCTAAACGGCCAATTTCTTTAGCCAGCAAATCAGGACTGCGTAAAATCTCAATATCCACATCGGGTAAGCCGCTTGAGCTTGGAATAGCTTGATTGTCGCTGAGGTCTTCCACTTCACCGGTATCAATCTTATCGGTAATACTGCGGCGCGCTGAGCGCGGGGTAATGCCATGCTCCAAGTTAAACGCCACCTGCTTTTCACGGCGACGATCGGTTTCTTCAATGGCCTTTTCCATACTCGGGGTAATACGGTCCGCATAGAGAATAGCTTTACCATTAACGTGACGGGCAGCTCGGCCAATCGTCTGAATCAAGGCACGCTCTGAGCGTAAGAACCCCTCTTTGTCTGCATCAAAAATTGCCACCAGCGACACTTCAGGCATATCCAGACCTTCTCGCAGCAGGTTAATGCCGACCAGCACATCATGTACCCCAGTTCGCAGCTCATGGATAATCTGCATACGCTCGACTGTATCGATATCCGAGTGCAAATAAGCCACCTTAACATCATACTCTTTGAGATAACTGGTTAAGTCTTCTGACATACGCTTGGTCAAAGTGGTGATTAATACACGCTCATCCAACTCACGTCGCTTAGTAATTTCTGAAAGCACATCATCCACTTGCGTTAGTACAGGACAAATTTCAATCTCAGGGTCAATCAGACCAGTAGGACGTACCAGCTGCTCGACCACTTGTTGGCTATGCTCTAACTCGTACTGCGCAGGGGTCGCCGTCACAAAAATCGTCGAGGGCTTAATACGCTCCCACTCTTCAAACTTCATCGGACGATTGTCCATAGCACTAGGGAGACGGAACCCGTAATTGACCAAGTTCTCTTTACGCGATCTATCGCCTTTATACATCGCACCAATCTGCGAGACCGTCACGTGTGACTCGTCGATGAATAGCAGAGCATCGGACGGGATATAATCGAACAGGGTCGGTGGCGCCTCGCCACTGGGTCGACCTGACAGGTGCTGCGAGTAGTTTTCGATCCCGTTACAGTAGCCCAGTTGTTGAATCATCTCAAGGTCATACTGGGTGCGCTCTTTGATACGCTGTGCTTCGATTAGCTTATCGTTAGCGCGAAAATACTCTAGACGCTCCTCTAACTCAGCACGAATGGTGTGGCTGGCCGCCTCAAGCTTATTACGCGGGGTCACATAATGCGACTTTGGATAGATGGTGATGCGCGGAACGCTACGCACGTTTTTACCAGTCAGTGGATCAAACCAAGTAATCTTTTCAATCTCGTCATCGAACATGCTGATACGGACGGCTAACTGCTCAGATTCCGCTGGATAGATATCGAGCAACTCACCACGCAGACGATAAGTACCACGATCGAAATCGAGCTCGTTGCGGGTATATTGCAGCTCTACCAAACGCTTAATCAGTGCGGTTCGATCTACTAAGTCCCCTACTACGATATGCAGTAGCATTTTGAGATAACTTTCGGGATCCCCTAGACCATAAATCGAGGAGACTGACGAGACAATAATGGCATCACGGCGCTCAAGTAAAGCTCGGGTAGCCGATAGCCGCATCTGGTCGATGTGGTCGTTGATAGCACTGTCTTTTTCGATAAAAGTATCGCTAGCCGCTACGTAAGCTTCGGGCTGGTAATAGTCGTAATAACTGACAAAATACTCGACCGCATTATTCGGAAAAAACGATTTAAATTCCCCATAGAGCTGGGCTGCCAAGGTTTTATTGTGCGCCATAATGATGGTCGGGCGCTGACACTCAGCGATTACTTTAGCCATCGTATAAGTCTTACCCGAGCCGGTGACGCCGAGTAATAATTGCGCATCCATACCCGACTCAATACCCTTGACCAGCTTAGCAATCGCTTGTGGCTGATCCCCGGCAGGTTCAAATTCGGTGACCATGTCAAAGGCCCGACTGGAGATTTGCGTACCCGAAGCATTGACGCCGGAAATTTCGGCTTCACCTTGGAGTTGGGTGGCTAGTTGATTAAGTTGACGAGAGGAGCGAGGTTCAGGCATGCGCATATTTAGAGTCTTCTTTTTTTATCGTAAGATACTTAAGTTATATAACTAAATCATTTATATAACTAAATCCTAGCCAATATATGGGGGTTTTTACGAGTATTTAAAGGAGCAAGCCGCTTTTAAAGCAACTTTAAGGCTAGCATTAACCTCTTGCAGCACAGAACAAAGAATTGCCATTTTATTAAATTAATCTTAATAGAAAAAATCATTATTTTATTAGTATAATTTATATATTTTTATCATTTACTTGGCTTAGAACCATACAATATATAAGCATAACAACAAGTTAAATAATTTATTATTTTTAAATAAAACTTCATAAAATGTGTTTTAAATTGTGTTAGTATTATTAACAATAATAAACATTAATCGTATATGGCCTGTCGATTAATAGACAAGGAGCGCTTTATGAAAGGCACATGTCTTTGTAAGCAAGTAACGATTGAAGTGGATGAAACCCATGAGTTTGACGCCTGTCATTGCACTAAATGCCGGCGCTGGACGGGAGGCCCTTTTTTAGCTATCCATGGTGGCAAAAATGTAACCATCACAGGAGAAGCCTTTATTGCGAAGTATCAATCTTCAGAGATTGCCCAAAGAGGCTTTTGTCGCAGCTGTGGCACACACCTATTCTATTATTTGGTCGCAGCCAACGAGTACTTTTTATCGATAGGTCTATTCCAAAATAAAAGCGATTTTGTCTTTAAAAGTCAGATTTTCATTGATAGCAAACCACACTATTATCAATTTGCCGATGTCACCCAAGAGCTGACTGAACAACAAGTATTTGAAAGCTATGGTCTCAATATTTAGACCCAGTATTCATGATTACTTTTTAAAGGACATATTTTTTAAAGGACATGTTGAGCATCTAGCATCGTCATGGGACGGCTCAAGCTTATAGGGGCAACATTTATAGGGGTCATATAAAAAAGACTTAATAGTAAGGCTGCAAAGCTCTCTTATGAAAAGCTCTCTCATTAATAGCTAAACATTCTACTATCGCCCCAGTCAATTGACGCTGCTACTTTCTGCTCTATTTACCACCGCAATTTGGAAGCCGACACCCAAAAAGTTAACTATAAACAACGACTGATAACTTCTCCTAGCAGCTGGTTACAACAACAAGGTAAAACACCAACTTAAGTTGCTTACCTCTAGCAATTATTATTGCTACTATAGAGCTCGAGTTAATCGAATACATATAACAATAAATACGTTATTTTGTTGATTGCTATTTTGTTAATTCAAAGGAGGCTCAAGACCTCTGAGTACAGAGACCTCTGAGTACAGACTTTTAAAAGTAGCAAACCATTAACAACTCTTCTTTTTTGCTTTATCACTAATAATTAATGACTAATAAATAAGGATTTCCTATGAGAGAACGTTACGCAAGCGGTTTAGACGACAAAACTGCCAAAGCCATGATTGAGCTATTAAACGCTAACTTGGCTAACTTAATTGACCTAACCTTAGATGGCAAACAGTGCCATTGGAACCTACAAGGTACCGGCTTTATCGGTGTGCATCAGTTACTAGATGACACGACAGAGCGTCTACATGAAGCTTCGGATGCCGTCGCTGAGCGTATTGTGATCCTAGGTGGCTCACCCAACGGTCTAGCTACACGTGTCGCTAAAGATTCAGTCTTAAAAGATTACCCTACTGATATCACTGAAGTGGACGAGCATGTCCGTGAGCTTACTAGCCGCTATAAAACGGTCGCTGAGACACTACGTGAAGCTATCGAAAAAGCGGGTGATGCAGGCGATGAAGATACTGCCGACTTATTCACTGAAATCAGCCGTGTAGTCGACAAAGACGCTTGGTTTATCGGTGCAAACAACCCTAAGCAAAAATAATTGCTAGTTATTAAATAACTGTTAGGTTTTGAACTCATATTAAGCAACATAAAAAAGTCACCTCGAGGGGTGACTTTTTTTATGGATGAGATTTATTGCTGATTATAGGCAAGTTTAAATAAATTCGAGTCATAATAGGCCGTGCAACTGGTAAAATTTTTATGGCTGGTTGTATGCCAAGAGCTTTAGCTTTATTAACATCAGGGCTGCAAAAAATTTCTCCCAGTCGCACTGTATTGGTTTTAAATAGAATCAACTATACTTTTCTATAAGTACTAGACTAACTACTACCTGATTAAAGTCTAAAAGATATCTTTAAAGATTTTCTTTATTTGCGGTAGCATCTGGCCTAATTGTTCTTCAGTAGCTTCCATGTCTTTAGGCAATGATTGCTTCAAAAAAGCCGCAGTAACTTGGGGCTGTTTGTCCAATATACTTTGACCCACAGGGGTATCATAGAATTTAATCTGGGCATCCACTTCTTGCTGCGTATAGTAGGTCTTAGCGGCTGTGATATAGGCCTGAGTTAAGGTCTCGCTGTCTGTAGCTTCACTAATACTGCCCGTCATAATCTTAGCATATTGCCCAAGTAGGCCTTGGATCTGCTCACGTATTGCCTGCTGACGCTCATTAAGCTCATCATCGTCTTTGGCTAGCTCACCGGTGTTACTACGCTCATTAATCACTGCAATAGCGGCTTGCTGCCCATTCACGATGGCGTCGATCTGCTCATCAATCCGCATGACGGCCATTAATTTCATAATAGAAGCTTCGGTCGGCATGGTTGCGGTATTGATAGTGTTGGTTGTCGACATTGCCGTCACTGGACTGACCTCTACTATCTTGGTGGTTGGCTCATTATGAATCACTAAGTCAGCCTGGGCTGCCGACATGCCCATCGTGGTAGTAAGCGCTATAAGCAAGGACAATCGTACTGACTGTGGCAGCAAATTTAGGTTATGGGTCTGAGTAGTCAACATCATAGCGCCCTCATTAAGTCAGGTAATGATTGATTTGAAAAAAAGAAAATCGCTTAGCACCGTTTTAGTAGGAAATTAAGCCCAGCAATGAATAATCCTGGTTAGGTATAGAGTCATGCATAGAACCACGCACAGCATCACGCTATAGCGGTTTCGCACCAGGGATAGATAAGGTCAATACCGCCTCTTGAAAGAGGGGGTTAGCGCGAAACTGGGTTTCGATATCTTCAAACTTCTGCGCAATTTGCTCTTCTTTTTGATTGTCTGCTATATCTACAGCCGCCACCATAAAGATTTTTTTGGGGCCGACCCACTCAAGGTGTAAGTAGGAAACGCTATCGATATCAGGATGCTCATTTAATTGGCTTAAGACATATTGATGCATGGGACCAGAGACTTTATAACCTACCAAAAAGTCGCGATTACGACTGATTAAGAATATGGCCACGGCACCCAATAGTAAACCGACGATAATGGAGCCTAGAGCATCCCAAAACGGCTCGCCCGTATAAGCATGCAGCCCCATACTAATGGCCGCAATTACCAGTCCAATTACTGCGGCTAAATCTTCAAAAAACACCCCACGCAACGTCGGATTAGAAGTATCAATGACATAGCCTAGCGCACTAATATTCAGAGCCTCACCGTGCTTTTTACTCTCACGATAAGCCTGTAATAATGAAGTCCCTTCCAATACGAAAGCCACGGCTAAAACCACAAAGCCGATGGTATAGTTGGTTTCCGACTCTGCTGCATTCCACTCTTTAATACCGGTATAAATAGAGACAATAGAGCCTGCTGTAAAGACCCCAAAAGCGGCAATCATTGACCAAACATACGACTCTTTACCATAGCCTAAAGGATGGCTTTTATCAGCGGGTTTGGCCGATTTCTTTTCTGCGACAATCAATAGCGTACCATTGCCCGCATCCGCCCAAGAGTGCGCTGCTTCAGCAATCATAGAAGCAGAGCCGGTCATAAAGGCGGCTACGGTCTTGGCAATAGCAATAATAAGATTCGCGCCAACGGCAATGAGTACCGTTAATAAAGAGTTAGAGGTAGGCTTGTCGCCACCCTCATCATTGCCGTTATTTTGACCACTATCTCCCCCTACGCCCTGCGAGGTCACGGTCACACCCGGACGTTTTATATGCAGATCGGGATTGGCGATAGAAGGTTTTAACGACATAAGGTCCTCAAAATAGTACAGGTGAATAAGGGTTGATGGGCTAACTGGCTAACTGCAATGGCAAGCACAGTCGTCATACGTTATCCCTATTATGCGTAAAAAATTCACTGGCTTGATTATCATTATGTTGTGCAATGTTTATCAATTGAATAATTTACTGGTCTTTACGGCTTTATCTTTATCGTCACCTATAACATTGTGAGTTTGGAGTCTAAGGCTTAGGGGTAAATCTTTCCCTTCCAACTACTCTTTCCCTACCAGCTACTTAATATTTAGCGCCGCAATCTCCGCTTCCATCTGCGGCATCACTTTTTGCACTTGTTCCATAGTCGTCTTAGTAATTATTGGCATCGCTGTCAGCATGAAATCTTGCATCATAGCCGGTTGCTTATTAATGATACTTTTACCCACTTCACTGCTATAGAAAGCTATTTGTGCGTCTACTTCCTGCTGAGTAAAATGCTGTTGCGCTGCCTTGATATACTGCTGGGTTACTTGCTGACTGAGCGTAGCAACGTAGTCTTGATTAAAGATTTTTTGATTGTACTTAGTGATGATTTTACTCAACTCACGACGCTGTTTTTCACTAATCTCAGACTCTGGAATACCTTCGAGAGAGCTGGCTACCATTTGCGCCATCATAGTGTTATTAGGGTCAGACAGTTGCTTTAATTGCTCATTGGCCTTGGTAACTTGCATCAACTCAATCAATGACTTTTCGCTAGGCTTAGCGGCCAGCGCTGGTACCGCCAGCATACTTAGACTACACCCGAGCATTAAGGCGCAAGCAGTCTTTTTAAACCTTATTATCATAGTACCTACTTTTTATCTTAGAGATTATGATCCAATGTCGTTAACGTCTACCCTATCTGATAAGCGTTTAGCTGTCTTCTTCACTACCTTCTAGTTCACCCACAAAGTTGCTGATATCACAGCTAGGACGCTGCGAGGCTTGCATCAGCATCTTTTTACGCGCCACGGCAGCATCATAACGACATTGCTGCAAAGGATTTTTGATTTCTAGCGGCGGCACTGGGGTCGGCTTACCATTTTCATCGATAGCCACCATAGTAAAATAGCAGCTATTGGTATGACGAATCGTGCGTTGCTGCACATTTTCTGACTCAACGCGAATGCCCACTTCCATAGAGGTACGGCCCACATGGTTGATACTGGCCGCAAAGGTCACGAGCTCACCGACATAGATAGGCTCACGGAACATCACTTGGTCGACCGATAATGTCACCACATAGCTGCCGCTATAACGACTGGCACAAGCATAAGCCACCTGATCGAG
>Ga0098065_1000228_pt1 | contig 29185 bp, 24 predicted proteins | sample 25_taG_FD_75062 | JGI IMG/M metagenome (GOLD analysis project Ga0098065, IMG submission 75062) | Marine viral communities from Cariaco Basin, Caribbean Sea - 25_WHOI_OMZ | ecosystem: Environmental > Aquatic > Marine > Oceanic | place: Caribbean Sea: Cariaco Basin | collected 2014-11-08 | reverse complement strand
CCGCCGACTGCATCTCTTCGTGGGCGAAGAGTACCGCACCCAGCATCTGGTCTTCGGTCAGGCCCTTCGCCTCGGACTCAACCATCAGCACGGCGTCTTCGGTACCGGCAACCACCATGTCCAGGGCTGAGGTTTGCAGCTCTTCAAAGGTCGGGTTCAGGAAGTAGCCCCGGTCGTTGGTGAAGCCAACGCGGGAGGCACCGATAGGACCGTCAAACGGAATACCGGAAATGGAAAGGGCCGCAGAAGCCGCCAGCATGCCGGCAATGTCCGGATCCTGGGTCTTGCTGGAAGACATGACGGTACAGATGACCTGCACTTCGTTCATGAAGCCGTTGGGGAACAGCGGGCGGATCGGGCGGTCGATCAGACGCGAGGTCAGGGTTTCCTTCTCGGAAGGACGGCCTTCACGCTTGAAGAAGCCACCCGGGATCTTGCCCACGGCGTAGGTCTTCTCGAAGTAGTTCACGGTCAGCGGGAAGAACGGTTGGCCCGGCTTGGCTTCCTTTGCACCAACCACGGTGCCCAGTACAGAGATGTCATCGATGGTCACCAGTACAGAACCGGTGGCCTGGCGGGCGATGCGGCCCGTTTCGAGGGTGACGGTCTTGCCACCGAGCTCGAAGGTCTTTTTGGTTGCTTGTGGAATCACAGTAACTCCTGATTTTGCTTGATCATCAAATGCACCAGACCAGGAAGACGCGTTCCCAAAGCCCTGCTACCAGAAAGCGAACAGGCTGTTGCAAAACCCCGGGGGAAGTACCCGGGCCTTTCAACAACCTGCTATCGGCGCTTTCGGTCATCACAGCAGAAGCACTTCGGTAGTGGCGTAACAACCGGTTCTGGTACCGGTTCGGGTGGAAAAGCATACTCCGATGACAAGCCCCGGTATAAACCGGGCCCAGCCACCGGAGCACAGGCCGGCACCAGGTTGGCGCTAGCCGGCAGGTCGTCCGCTTAGCGACGCAGACCCAGACGCTGGATGAGCTCCAGGTAACGGTCAGCATTCTTGCGCTTGAGGTAGTCCAGCAGCTTACGACGCTGGTTAACCATGCGAATCAGGCCACGGCGGGAATGGTGATCCTGCTTGTTGACCTTGAAATGGTCCTGCAGCTTGTTGATATTGGCGCTCAACAGGGCAACCTGAACTTCAGGGGAACCTGTGTCGCTATCACCTTGCTGGTAGTCCTTGACGATCTGTGCTTTTTCCTCGGCTGAAAGTGCCATAAATCACCTCATTGTTTGCGATGCCTGAAATCATCCGGCCGAACCGCGCATCTCTGCAGCCCGGCTAGGCAGTCACAACCGGCTGGTTATCGACTGCTTGAAACCAGACGACGGGGCACAACCACGGTTGTATCCGCGCCTTCCGGCTGCCCTTCACCGAGGCCGACAAAACGGTTATCACCGTAAAGCCGTACCGGACCGGTCAAGGATTGACCCGATATTCTAACGGGTTGTCCGTTCAATATCGACTGTAAATTTGGTCCCTCAAGGGTCAGCTCCGGGAACATGGTGAGCGCTGCATCCGGCGCTACCAGGAGGCCATCCAGGGACTCGCCCCGCTCACGCACCTGCTCCAGGTCGGCCACCTGGTGGGCGTCCGCCAGGGTAAAACCGGAAGCCAGGGTACGGCGCAGCGCACATACGTGTGCACCGCAGCCCAGCGCTTCACCGATGTCTTCCACCAGGTTACGAACATAGGTGCCCTTGGTGCACTTTACCGCCAGGTCCAGCTCATCCGGGCGAACCGCCAGAAGGGTCAGTTCATAGATGGTCACCGGCCGGGCCGGACGTTCCACCTCGATACCCTCGCGGGCGTACTCGTACAATGGCCGGCCCTTGTGTTTCAGCGCCGAGTACATGGAGGGGACCTGCTCGATATCACCGCGGAAGTCGGCCAGCACGGCCTCGACATCCGCCTCGGTCAGACCTTCCGGCACGGGCCGCTCGGCGACTACGGCGCCTTCACTGTCGGCGGTTTCCGTGCGAACACCGAGTTTTGCCGTGGTGATATAGGCCTTGTCGCTGTCCAGCATCAGCTGGGAGAACTTGGTGGCCTCGCCAAAGCACAAGGGCAACACACCGGTCGCCAATGGGTCAAGGGCACCGGTATGGCCGGCTTTCGCCGCGCCATAGAGGCGCTTGACCTGCTGGAGAATACCGTTGGAAGTCACGCCCTGGGGCTTGTCGATGACCAATATGCCGTTGACGTCACGGCCTTTGCGTCTGCGAGCCAAACTCAGGACTCCTGGTCGTTGTCGTCGTCCTGGCGGACTGCGGGCTTCTTGCCCACAGCCTGGTCGATGAGACTGTCAATATGACGACTCTGACCCTGGAGGGTGTCGAAGTGGAAACGAAGCTGCGGAATCACCCGCAACTTCATGGCACGACCGAGCTGCCCCCGGAGAAACCCGGAGGCATTGCGCAGAACCTTGAGGGAGTCCTGGACTTCGCCGGACTCCTCACTCAGCTCCTCGGTACTGAGCAGGGACACATAGATATCGGCATAGCCGAGGTCCTTGCTGACGCGCACCGCATTGATGGTGACCATGCCCACGCGGGGGTCCTTGACCTCCCGCATGATGAGCAGGGAAAGCTCCTTCTGGATCTGGTCACCAATGCGGTCGAGACGACTGAACTCTCTGGGCATTATGAACCTGTGGATTCCAGCTTGCGTTCAACACGGACCCGATCGAACACCTCGATCTGGTCACCCACCTTCACGTCGTAGCCCTTAACACCGATACCACATTCCATGCCGTTGCGAACTTCCGGCACGTCGTCCTTGAAGCGGCGCAGGGATTCCAGCTCGCCTTCAAAGATCACCACGTTGTCACGCAGAACACGGATCGGCTTGTTCCGGTACACGGTGCCCTCAGTCACCATACAACCGGCCACCTGGCCGAACTTCGGAGAACGGAACACATCCCGCACTTCGGCAATGCCCACAATGTCCTCGCGGAATTCCGGGGCCAGCATGCCGGTCAGGGCTGCTTTCACATCATCGATCAGGTTATAGATGATGGAGTAGTACCGCAGATCCACACCTTCCTGCTCGACCAGGCGCTTGGCGGAGGTATCCGCACGGACGTTGAAGCCGAACACAACGGCGCTGGACGCCAGTGCAAGACTGATATCCGTTTCCGCGATACCACCCACACCGGAAGAAATGATCTTCACCTGGACTTCGTCGTTACCCAGGTCCTGAAGGGCCTTGGTAATGGCTTCCAGGGAACCACGCACGTCGGTCTTGAGGACCACGTTGAGGGTCTTGACCTCGTCCTTGCCCATGTTCTCGAACAGGTTCTCCAGCTTGGCCGCCTGCTGACGCTGCAGCCGCTGCTCCCGCTCCCGGGCCTGGCGGAACTCGGCAAGCTCCTTCGCCTTGCGCTCGTCGGCGACGGCAAAGAACTCATCACCGGCATCCGGTGTACCGTTCAGGCCAAGGATCTCGACCGGAATGGACGGGCCGGCTTCCTTGACCTGCTTGCCAGCCTCGTCGGTCATGGCGCGGACCTTACCGAACCAGGCACCGGCCACAACCATGTCGCCCTGGCGCAGGGTACCGTTCTGAACCAGTACGGTAGCCACGGAACCACGGCCGCGCTCCAGGGAGGATTCGACCACAACACCCTTGGCTGGTGCGTCCTTGACCGCTTCCAGTTCCAGCATTTCTGCCTGCAGAAGAACCGCTTCCAGCAGCGCATCGATACCGTCACCAGTGTGGGCGGATACCGGCACAAACTGGACGTCACCACCCCATTCTTCCGGGATAACTTCCATGCCGGCCAGCTCGTTCTTGATGCGGTCCGGGTCAGCTTCTTCCTTGTCCATCTTGTTGATCGCAACGACGATGGGTACGCCAGCGGAACGGGCGTGGTCTACCGCTTCCTTGGTCTGGGGCATAACACCATCATCGGCAGCCACGACCAGGATAACGATATCGGTACACTGGGCACCGCGGGCACGCATGGCGGTGAATGCCGCGTGGCCCGGGGTATCCAGGAAGGACACCATGCCGTGGTCGGTTTCCACGTGGTAGGCGCCGATATGCTGGGTAATACCACCGGACTCACCGGAAGCCACCTTGGTGCGACGGATGTAATCCAGCAGGGAGGTCTTGCCGTGGTCAACGTGGCCCATAACACTCACCACCGGAGCCCGGCGGGCCTTCTCGCCGCCGCTATCGCCGGCGATCTCGCTGATCACCTCTTCCTCAAAGGCGTCCTCGCTCACGGTCCTGGCCTTGTGGCCCAGTTCCTCGGTGACCAGTACCGCCGTTTCCTGGTCCAGGGCCTGGTTGATAGTGGCCATCACACCCATACCCATCAGGGTCTTGATCACATCGGCAGCCTTGACTGCCATGCGCTGAGCGAGATCACCAACGGTAATCGTTTCCGGAATTTCGACTTCTCTGACCATTGGTTTGGTTGGCTTCTCGAAGCCATGCCTTTTCTCTTTGGGTTTCTTTTTCGCCCGCAGCGGCTTGCGCAGCGTGGTGTCCTCTTCATCTTCAGACAACACAATGGGTTCTTCCACCGGACGACTGCGTGGTCCGCGATGACCTGCGGACTTCTTCTTGGGCTTGCCCTCTTCCGTATCGTCAGGACGCTCGCGGGCCTTTTCCTTCTTCTTCTTGGCCTTGCGTTCCTTATCCTTGGCGGTTTCAGGATCGGGCGGCGGCATCGGAATCTCTTCCTCAGCCACGGTAGTGTCGGGCTTCACCGCCTTGTTGGTTGCTTCCCCGGCGTCTTCCTCACCAACCGCAATCGGGCCGGTTTCAGGTGTGCCTTCGGTGGCGGGTGCCTCTGCGGCTTCCGGCTTTTTCTCTTCAACCGGCGCCTGCTCGGCGGCGGGCTGGGGTGCTGGTTCATGCGGCTCCTCTACCGGCGCTGCAGACGGTTTTTCCGGCTCCGGCTCGGGTTGCAACTCAGCACGCTTCACGTAGGTGCGGCGCTTGCGTACCTCAACATTGACGGTCTTGCCGCCACGGGCGCCACCACCGGTCTTGAGGGTGGTTGTGGTCTTGCGCTTGAGGGTGATCTTATTCGGCTCTGCCTCGGCCTCGCCGTGGTTCTTGCGCAAATAGGTCAGCAGCTGCTGTTTCTCATCGCTGGTCACGGAATCATTCTCGGAACGGGCCTTGAGGCCGGCTTCCACGATCTGACGCAGCAAACGATCCACGGGAGCGCCTACATCTTCGGCCAGTTGTTTAACGGTTACTTCTGCCATACTGGTCCTCCTCCCGATTAAGCCTGGTCTTCAAACCAGGGGGCACGCGCCGTCATGATCAACTGACCAGCACGCTCTTCATCCATACCTTCAATTTCGAGCAGGTCATCAATTGACTGCTCAGCCAGGTCCTCCATGGTGCGGACACCCATACCGGCCAGCTTGAACGCCAGGGTACGGTCCATGCCTTCCATTCCAAGGAGGTCATCGGCCGGCTCGTTGCCCTCAAGGGCTTCCTCACTGGCCAGGGCCTTGTTCAGCAACACATCCTTGGCACGACGACGGAGCTCGGTAACCGTGTCCTCGTCGAAGCCTTCAATAGACATCATCTCTTCCATGGGCACGTAGGCCACTTCCTCGATGGAAGTAAAGCCTTCCTCGATCAGCACCCCGGCAAACTCGTCGTCGACATCGAGGTTTTCCATGAAGTGAGCCAGCAGGCGATTGTATTCTTGCTCCTGCCGCTCACCCGCTTCTTCCTCGGTCATCACATTGAGGGTCCAGCCGGTCAGTTCGCTGGCCAGGCGCACGTTCTGGCCGTTACGGCCAATCGCCTGGGCCAGGTTGTCCTCGGCAACAGCAACTTCCATGGTGTGGCTGTCTTCGTCCATCACAATGGAGGCCACTTCAGCCGGCGCCATGGCGTTAATCACTAGCTGGGCCGGGTTATCGTCATACAGCACGATGTCGACACGCTCGCCGGCCAGCTCGTTGGAAACGGCCTGCACACGGGAACCCCGCATACCGACACAGGCGCCCACCGGATCGATGCGGCGGTCGTTGGTCTTGACCGCAATCTTGGCCCGGGAGCCCGGATCACGGGCAGCGCCACGAATCTCGATCAACTCCTCGGCAATTTCCGGCACCTCGATGCGGAACAGCTCGATCAGCATCTGCGGATCGGTACGGCTGAGCATCAGCTGCGGACCACGGTGGTCAGTGCGGATCTCCTGGAGCAGCGACCGGACACGGTCACCCATACGGAAAGTCTCCCGCGGAATCAGCTGGTCACGGGGCAGCAGCGCTTCGGCGTTGTTACCCAAGTCAATGATGACGTTGTCCCTTGTCACTTTCTTGACCGTACCGGAGATCAGCTCGCCCACCCGGTCACGGTAGCTGTCGACGATGCGCATGCGCTCAGCTTCACGGACCTTCTGGAAGATGATCTGCTTGGCGGCCTGGGCGCCGATGCGACCGAAGCTTTCGGATTCGATCTTTTCCTCGTGGATATCACCGGGCTTGAGGTTGGTGTCGATCTCTTCCGCTTCCTGCAGGGTCAGCTCGGTACCCAGGGCCGGAACGGCGTCATTGTCGACGACCAGCCAGCGGCGAAAGGTTTCGTACTCGCCGGTACGGTGGTCAATGGACACGCGGATATCCGCTTCCTCATCCTCGAACCGTTTCTTTGCTGCGGTTGCCAGTGCCAGCTCGATAGCTTCGAAAATAACGTCTTTCTCGACGCCCTTTTCGTTGGAAACGGCCTCAACCACCATCAGGATTTCTTTACTCATTGAAATACCCTGCCCTTACAATTCTCAGACATGCAGTCACCCGGCCTTACTCGAAAACCGGCACAATGTTCGCTTTATCAATACTTTCAAACGGCAGCAGGTACTCGTGGTCATCCACCACAACCACCACATCGCCGTCTTCGGTGCCTTTCAGGATGCCCTGGAACCTGCGCCGCCCCTCGAAGGCCATCCGCAAACGGATATTGACCTGATAGCCCGCCCAGGCACTGAACTGCTCCAGGGTAAACAGGGGCCGGTCCATCCCCGGGGATGAAACCTCCAGGGTGTATTCGTTCTGGATCGGGTCTTCCACGTCCATCACACCACTGACCTGGCGACTGACTTTTTCACAGTCCTCGATGCTGATGCCATTTTCCTGGTCATCAATAAACAGGCGCAGTGTCGAGTGGCGACCCTGGGAGCGGAATTCAATCCCCCAGAACTCGTAACCCAACCCCTCCACTACCGGGCGGAGGATCTCTTCAAGTTTGTTCAGTTTTGCAGACAAGTCCGATGCGACTCCCGTGGTAACCCGCCAGCTCCGCCGGCGGCTGATTTTCAGGCCACAAAAACAAAAAAAGGGCTGTCTGGCAGCCCTTTTCATGCATCAGGGCCCGACGCGCCAGGCCCCTTAATCAAAAAGCCCCGACTGCTCAGACAGCCCGGACCATGACAACTCCGGAACTACCTGCCTGTGGGGCCTTTTGTTGCAAGTAATCGCGAACCAGCGCCGGATAACCGGATGGATCGCCGACAGACACCTGGCCTGTCACCGCAACCCGGAGCAGAAAAACCACGCACCGGGCCGCTTCAATAATCGCCGGAGTATAAGGATCCGGGCGATCATGGTCAAGGACTGACCAAAAAAAACGGCTTGGGTAAACGCTACGCCAAGCCGTTTCTGTATATGGTGCCGAAGGCCGGACTCGAACCGGCACGGCTTACGCCACTACCCCCTCAAGATAGCGTGTCTACCAGTTCCACCACTTCGGCAAAAACTCACTCGAGCTCGGGGATGGCATTACCATCACCGCCCTCTTCTTCGCTGAGGCTTGGAGCCCCGCCTTCAGCATCATCCGCCGGGGTACTGCTATCAACCTGCTCCACCATGGGAACACCAGCCTGACCCGCCACCTCGGCGCGCTGCTTGGCGAAGATCGCCAGCGAAAAACTTGTAATAAAGAACACCAGGGCCAGAATGCTGGTCACACGGGTCAGGAAGCTGCCGCTACCCTGACTACCGAATACCGTCTGGGAGGCACCACCACCAAACGCAGCGCCGGCGTCGGCACCCTTGCCCTGCTGGATCAGAATCAGACCCACCAGTGCCACGGCAATCACGACGTGCACGACGACAACCAGTGTTTCCATCCAGTCCATATCTGCTCTCTGTAACGCTAAGCAGCCCCGAGGGGAACTGCAAAACCCGTGTGATCCTGCCTGGTCTTACGAACTAACTGCCTGACAGATCGCGATAAAATCTTCAGCTTTCAGCGATGCTCCGCCGATAAGCCCGCCGTCAATATCCGGCTTCATAAACAGTGCGGCCGCATTATCCGGTTTTACACTGCCGCCGTAAAGCACTGACATCGCATTTCCTGGCAATCCGAGACCGACAAGCTTGTCCCGAATGGCCTGGTGCATCGCCTGGGCATCTTCTGCCGTGGCAGTTTTGCCAGTCCCGATGGCCCAAACGGGCTCGTAGGCGATAACAATATTAACGGCCTCGTCGGCAGACACCCCTGCGAGGGCACCTTCCAGCTGCCGACAAACGACAGCTTCCGCATCACCAGAATCACGCTCTTCAAGGGTTTCGCCGACACAAACCATGGCCTGCAAACCGCTCGCGAGAATCCGGGACACCTTGGCGGCGACAATCCCGTCGGTTTCACCGAACAGCTCACGCCGCTCAGAATGTCCAACCAGCACGTACTGGCAACCTGCATCAGCGGCCATGGCCGCAGCAATCTCGCCTGTGTACGCACCGCTTTGCCACTGCGCCACGTTCTGAACGCCGATGCGGATCGACGAATCGGCCAGCTGCGCCTTAACCTCGCCGAGGTAAAGCGAGGGGGGCATAATAACAACCTCAGGGCCATTATCAAGCGCCGACACCGCTTCCCTGACGGCCGGTACCAGTTGCTGAACCAACTCCGAGGAGCCGTTCATCTTCCAGTTTGCTGCAACAATCTGTCTGCGCATGCCATCCGTCATCAGGGTTATGCCCGGGGGCCGTCCAGAAACGAGCGCGAACTATACAGCACGATACCACGGTGCACAAGCCTGAACGCTGTGGGCGCCCAGGGGCGCCTCCCCTCTCCCTGGCCCTCTCCCGCAATGGGGAGAGGGAACCCATGTAACAAGCTCCGATTTAACCCCTTTGACGGCGGGATGACATCTGTAAGACAGAATCCGGCTAACCCCTCTCCCTTGACGGGAGAGGGGTTGGGGTGAGGGTGGAGCAGGCTAACTGGTCACCAGCAGACAATTTCAAGCCTTTGAACGACCAACCACCTCAGCAAGCTCTTCGGCAACCTGCTCGATCACCGCAGCGTCTTCTCCTTCCGCCATCACCCGAATCAGCGGCTCTGTGCCAGAGGCGCGCAGCAGAATCCGGCCCGCGGCGCCAAGGTGGTCCTCGGCCTGGCGTACTGCCTCGGCGATGTCCGGACGAGACATCGGATCAAAGCGCTCGCCAACCCGGACGTTGATCATGGTCTGGGGCAGCTTGGTCATGCCCTGGCGCAATTCGCCAAGGGTCTTGTCGGCACGCCAGCAGGCCAGCAGCACCTGCAGGGCGGAGACAATGCCGTCGCCGGTCGTTGTACAGTCGCGGATCACCAGGTGACCTGAGCCTTCGCCACCAAGCAGCCAGCCGCGCTGGAGCAGGCGCTCCATGACATAGCGGTCACCGACCTTGGCGCGCTCGAAGGGGATGCCTTGATCCTGCAGCGCCAACTCGACGCCCAGGTTGGTCATCAGAGTGCCCACTACGCCGCCCTTGAGTGTGCCGGCTTTTTTGCGCTGGGCGGCGATCACGTAGATCAGTTCGTCACCGTCTACTTCGGAGCCGTCCTTGTCCACCATAAGCACCCGGTCGCCATCCCCATCAAAGGCAATACCGAGATCTGCGTTGCGCTGCTGGACGGCTTCCTTCAACGCCTCCAGGTGGGTGGAGCCCACGCCCAGGTTGATGTTGAGACCATCCGGATCGCCACCAATCACCGAGACCCGGGCGCCCAGTTCACGGAACACCTTGGGCGCCACGTGGTAAGTAGCACCGTGGGCGCAATCGAGCACAATATGCATACCATCCAGGACAAATTCGTTAGGGACGGTACTCTTGCAGAATTCCACATAACGACCGGGCGCGTCTTCCACCCGGAAGGCCTTACCCAGGTCGGCAGACTCGCAGACGGTCACCGGCTGCTCCAGCCAGCGCTCGATCTCGGCCTCCAGGGCATCGTCCAGCTTGGTGCCGTCGCCGGAGAAGAACTTGATGCCGTTGTCGTAATGGGGGTTGTGGGAAGCGCTGATGACAATACCCGCGCAGGCCCGGAAGGTCCGCGTCAGGTAGGCAATGGCCGGCGTTGGCATGGGGCCCAGCAGTTTGACGTCGACACCGGCAGCAGACAGCCCGGCCTCCAGGGCAGATTCGAACATATACCCGGACAGGCGGGTGTCCTTGCCGATGATAACGCTGTTGCGCTGACCGTCCCGCTTAAACGCCTGTCCGGCGGCCCAGCCCAGTCGCAGCATGAAATCCGGGGTAATAGGCGCATCGCCCACCCGGCCGCGAATACCGTCTGTACCAAAATACCGGCGCGTTACCGCTGCGCTCTTGTCCGTCATTTGTCGGTCTGCTCCTTAATTAAAAACTGTTTGGCCACGGAACCCACGGAAGGACACGGAAAAAAACAAATACAAAGACTTTTTGCCACGAAATCCACTAAAACCACGAAAGCTCACAGAGATTGCTGCTCGCATTATTCATAGCTTCAACCGCAGAGGTCTTTTTTTCCGTGTTCTTCCGTGGACTCCGTGGCTAAAAATCAATAACCCTGTGCCTGCATGGCCTCTACCACCCTCACCGCATCCACGGTCTCGCGCACATCATGTACCCGTATCACCGATGCACCTTTGAGCGCCGATATTGTGGCGACTGCGAGGCTGGCGGGCAAGCGTTCACTTACTTCCCGACCGGTAATCTGCCCCAGCATGGTCTTGCGGGACATGCCCACCAGCAGAGGGTAGCCCAGCACTCGCAACTGCTCCAGCGTGGCCAGCAGCTGCAGGTTATGCTCGAGGGTCTTGCCGAACCCGAAGCCCGGATCCAGCAGGATTTTCTCTGCCGGGATGCCGGCCGCCTCACATACCCTCACCCGATCCATCAGATAGGTCGCCACATCCCGAACCACGTGGCGGTATTCCGGATTTTGCTGCATGGTGCCCGGCGCACCCTTCATATGCATCACGCATACCGGCAAGCCGGCCTCCACGGCAGCATCGACGGCGCCTTCCCGCTCCAGGGCCCGCACATCATTGACCAGGCCTGCACCGAGGCGCGCGGTTTCCCGGATAACCGAGGGCGTGCTGGTGTCTACCGAAATAACCGTATCCACTTCACGGGCAATCGCCTCGACAACGGGACACACCCGGTCCAGCTCTTCCTGCTCGGATACCGGTGCCGCACCCGGACGCGTGGATTCGCCACCCACGTCCACGAATGCGGCGCCATCAGCGACCATCTCGCGGGCCCGCTGCACTGCCAGCTCAACCGAATTGTAGCGGCCACCATCGGAAAACGAGTCCGGCGTAACATTAACGATGCCCATGACATGGCAACGCCCCATGTCCAGTTCGCGCCCGGCGAATGTCATCTGCATAACACAACCTGCCTGATTGGATCTGAAAAGAAATAATACGGGAAAGAAAGGGCCTGACTGAAACAAAAACGCCGCCCTTGCGGGCGGCGTTCTCAGCTCCAGACTTACTGGCTGGCGATCAGTGCTCGCCGGCCGGCTGCCCGGCTGCACCCGTGTCGCGACCGTCATTATCGGACAGGGTGCCGGTTTCCGGCTGATCTATGGTGACACCACCGCCGGAACCATCCCCCCAGCCCTTGGGCGGACGCGGGGAACGACCTTCCATGATGTCATCAATCTGGAAGCGGTCGATGGTCTCGTACTTCATCAGCGCCTCTGCCATCAGGTCCAGCTTGTCCCGATTCTCCACCAGGATCTGCTTGGCCTTTTCATAGCAGGTATCAATGATGTTGCGCACTTCCTCATCGATACGCTGGGCGGTTTCCGGAGAGTAGACCGTATGGCTCTGACCAGCGCTGCGCCCCAGGAACGGCTCTTCGCTCTCGGTATCGTACTGCAGCGGGCCGAGCTTCTCGGACAAGCCCCACTTGGTCACCATGTTGCGGGCCAGCTGGGTGGCTCGCTCGATGTCGTTGGAGGCGCCGGTGGTTACACCCTCAAAGCCCAAGGTCAGTTCCTCAGCAATACGGCCACCGAACAGGCTGCAGATCGAGCTGATCAGGTAACGCTTGGAGTGACTGTACTTGTCCTCTTCCGGCAGGAACATGGTCACACCCAGGGCGCGGCCGCGGGGAATAATGCTCACCTTGTACACCGGGTCGTGCTCCGGCATCAGCCGGCCGACAATGGCGTGGCCAGACTCGTGGTAGGCCGTGTTGAGCTTTTCCTTCTCGTTCATGACCATGGACTTGCGCTCGGCGCCCATCATGATCTTGTCCTTGGCCAGCTCCAGCTCTTCCATGGTGACCAGGCGCTGGTTACGACGTGCCGCAAACAGGGCAGCCTCGTTCACCAGGTTGGCCAGGTCGGCACCGGAGAAGCCGGGCGTACCACGGGCAATCACCGCCGGGTCGATACCGTCTGCCAGGGGCACCTTCTTCAGGTGCACCTTGAGAATCTGCTCACGGCCAATGATATCCGGCAGGCTGACCACAACCTGGCGGTCGAAACGGCCGGGACGCAGCAGCGCCGGGTCCAGGACGTCCGGACGGTTGGTGGCGGCGATGACGATAACGCCTTCGTTGCCCTCAAAGCCGTCCATCTCGACCAGCAGCTGGTTCAGGGTCTGCTCGCGCTCGTCGTGACCACCGCCCATGCCGGCGCCACGATGGCGACCAACGGCGTCGATCTCGTCGATGAAGATGATGCAGGGGCTCTGCTTCTTGGCCTGCTCGAACATGTCACGCACCCGGGAGGCACCGACACCGACGAACATTTCCACGAAGTCAGAACCGGATATGGTGAAGAACGGCACCTTGGCCTCACCCGCGATGGCCTTGGCCAGCAGGGTCTTACCAGTACCCGGAGGACCTACCATCAGCACGCCCTTGGGAATGCGGCCACCAAGACGCTGGAACTTACTGGGGTCCCGCAGGAAGTCCACCAGCTCCTTCACGTCTTCTTTGGCTTCGTCACAACCTGCGACATCACCAAAGGTGGTCTTGATCTGGTCTTCGCTCATCAGGCGGGCCTTGGACTTGCCGAACGACATGGGGCCCTTGCCGCCACCGCCGCCCTGCATCTGGCGCATGAAGAACACGAACAGCGCGATGATGATCAGAATGGGGAACGCAGCCACCAGCAACTGGGTCCAGAGGCTCTGGCGCTCTGGCTCCTTGCCGATGATCTCGACATTATTGCTGAACAGATCGTCCATCAGGCGATTATCCGGAATCGGCGGCCGTACCGTGTCGAACCGGGAGCCGTCACTACGCTGCCCCTGAATGTGAAGTCCGTCGATGGTGACCTGGCGCACCTGGCCCTGCTCCACCATCTGGACGAATTCGGTATAGTTGACCTGCTGAGCGGTGGTCGTCGGAGAGAAATTCTGGAACACCATCAGCAGTACGGCTGCGATTATCAGCCACAAAACCAGATTTTTAGCCATATCGTTCAAGGATCATCACCTGTGAATTGCAGGGCAGCCGGGGCCTGAGCCACAGCGGCCTGTTATTGGTTACCTTACACCAATTGTACGTGCTACCACCAGAAACCGGTCATCCGCGAAAACCCTTGCACACCAGGTACACCTCACGGGACCGGGCGCGGGACGAATCCGGCTTGCGGCTGACCACTGACGAGAATGAACGCTTCATCTCCGCCAGCAGCGAATCAAACCCTTCCCCCTGAAACACCTTGGCGACAAACACGCCCCCGGGGCGCAATACCTGCGTGGCCATATCCAGCGCCAGCTCTACCAGCGCCATGGCCCGAGGGATATCTGCCGCCGGGTTACCACTCATGTTGGGGGCCATATCGGAAATCACAACATCCACCGGCCGATCACCCAGCACTGCCATGAGTTCATCGAACACCGACTGCTCGGTAAAATCCCCCTGCACAAAGTCCACACCGGCGACGGGATCCATGGGCAGGATGTCGCTGGCGACAACAACCCCCTTGTCACCCACTTTCTCCACTGCCACCTGGGTCCAGCCGCCAGGGGCTGCACCCAGATCCACAACGGTCTGGCCGGGGCGGAACAACTTGTCCTTCGAGTCCAGCTCGATCAGCTTGTAGCTGGCCCGGGAGCGATAACCGTCCTGCCTGGACTTCTTGACCCAGACATCGTCAAAATGTTCCTTCAACCAGCGATCACTGGATTTCGAGCGCGCCAATGTGCCTCCCGGTCGTGCTGTACGTGCAATCGCCCATCCAACGGACAGGCTTCTCTGTTATCATGCCGCGATTATACGGCCTCGGGGTCTGAATTTCTTCCGAGCGCCCTCTACTATCTTTTAATAGCCTTGATCAAGTGAGTTCATCATGAGCCTTTCGTCTGCCCAGCGTCGCGAATATCGCGCCATCGCCCACAACCTGAAGCCCATCATTATTATCGGCGACAAGGGCCTTTCCGAGGGCCTGATGCAGGAGCTGGACCGGGCCCTGGACGACCATGAGCTGATCAAGGTCAAGGTCGCCAGCAATGACCGGGAAGCACGCGCTGAAATCATCAACGAACTGTGTAGCCAGTCCGGTGCCGAACTGGTCCAGACCATCGGCAAGATTGCCATCGTGATGCGCCGCGCCAAACAGCCCAACCCCAAATTGAGCAACCTCTCGCGCTGAACGCCTCTTGACACTGGCACTGCCTGGAACCGATTTTTTCGCCACGGACGGCACGGACTCACACGGACAAAACCAGAAAACCGTCATCTAGCGACGCCACCGAAAATCCCCCGCCCCGGCAAAAACCGCCTATCCAAAAAGTAACATTGACGCTAGGATACGATTAAAAACCAACCAGACCTGTTCGAAGGATCGAAACCATGAACACCGCACTCCGGTTCCTGGCCGCTGCCGCTACCTCATCCATCCTTGCGTTCACCGCTGGCTGCAGCAGCTCCGACGACACTAACTTGGAAGCCGCCGGCCACATTACCCGCGCCGAAACCTACGCCGACCAGGGCCAGTACCGTTCCGCCATGCTGGAAGTCCGCAATGCCGTCCAGAAGGATCCGGGCAACGTGGACCACGTGCTGGTCCTGGCGGGTATCTATAACAGCATTGGCGCCGGAGAACAGGCCACCGACCTGCTGGAACCCTGGCAGGAGGACCACGGGGACCAGGTGGCCCTGCCCCTGGCCCGGGGCTATATCCTGCAAGGCAAGCACCTGTCTGCCCGCGAAGCCCTGGATGGTTTCCAGCCCCAGACCGATTCAGCACAACGGGAATACGATTACCTGACGGCCGAGAGCCAGCGCCTGGCGGGCAATACCGAGCAGGCCGTCAGCCAGCTACGCAGCCTCCAGGAAGTCCATCCCGCCGATGCCGAAATTACCGTGGCCCTGGCCAAGGCACTGCTGGCGAGCGGTGAGGCCGAGGCCGCTGTGAGCAGCCTGACCCAGTGGACCGAAGAAAACGGTGATAATGCCGAAGTGCTCTACCTGACTGGCCTGGCCCATTACCGCCTGGGAAATATTGACGAAAGCACCCAGGTACTGACCGATGCCACCGCGGCCGTTCCCACCTCGGACATCTTCCTGCCGGTGCGCCGCAGCATCCTTACCCTGCTCTCCCGAAGCCTGACCGAGCAGGGCCGCATCACCGAGGCCCAGGTTTACAACAAGATCCTGGCGGAAAACACCAGCTCCGATACCCGCGAGCGCGCTGAGTCTGCCCTCGAAGCCATTCTACGTGGCGACATGGATACAGCACGTACGACCCTCGAAGAACTGATACGCCAGAACCCCGACAATGAACAGGTCGCCCTTATGTTGGGCACACTTCGCCTGCAGGAAGGCGAAAGGGAAGAAGCGGAAAAACTGCTCGCTGGTAACATTGACGCAGAGACTACACCCACCCCGTTTCTTCGCGCAGCGACCATTGCCCAAATTGACAGTGGCAAGCGCGAGGAAGCGCTTCGAACGCTATCCCGCGCTATCGAGGCACGCCCCAAGGATGCAGAGCTACTGGCGATGCACGGCATTCTGGCCCTGTCCCTGGAAGACTATAAAGAAGCCGGTGTCGCCAGCCTGAGCAAAGCATTGGAACTGGACCGGTCCCGGTCGCGCTTGAGGTTGGCGCTGGCACGCCATTACATGACAGAGGAGCAGCAGGAACAGGCACTGGCACAGATGCGCGTTGCTTTCACTGAAACACCCACAGACTGGACTGTGACTCAGAGCTATCTGGCCTTGCTGATGTATACCGGCAAGGAAAAGGAAGCCGAGGAAGTGAAAGAGTCCTTAATCAACGGCTTCGCCGATGAACCACCGGGGCTACTGCTCGCCAGCCTGACAGAACTCCGCCTGGGAGACACCGAGACTGCCTTGAAGCGGCTCGAAGCTCTAGCAAACAACAATCCAGAGTCAGCTCTGACTCATCAGGCGCTTGCATCGGCCTATCAACAAAACGGGGAGACTGAAAAAGCGCTTGAATCCCTTATCAATGCGGCCAAGCTGAGCCCGGATTCGATGAGGCCGCTCAGCCAGGCAACCCAGCTATACGCCTCAGCCCATACGACAGAGGAGACTATCAACTGGCTCCAGGAGTTAAGCACACAACACCCAGAAATCCGCTTCAACTCCACCATCCTTTCGGCCCAGGCCAGAATCCAGCAGGGCCGCACCGACGACGCCCGCGAATTGCTTGAAAAGCTTCCCCAGAACAACAGAGAAGATACTGTCATTGCACTGACCAGCCAGCTCCTGGTGACCGAGGCTGAGCAGGCGGCGCAAGCAGAAGATTGGGAAACCGCCCGAGCCAAGGCAGGAGAAGTCGCAACCCTGCAGCCGGGCAACGTCAATTTAGCCCTGCTTCCGGCTCGTTACGCAGCAATGGAAGGCAATACCGACTCAGCCCTGAGCACACTGAACGAGGTAGAAGCTACATTCGGCGAACAACCGGCCACCGTTCGGTCCCGGGCGCAACTCCTCATGCTTGCTGAACGTCCAGACGAAGCCATGGCCGCTCTGGAGAATTATTATCAGGACAGTGAAAACCCAGCCGTCCTTGCGGACCTGATACAGCTGAGCCGTAGCGAGGCTCCCGATAAAGTGGACTCGCTTACCGAGCAGTGGGTTGAACGCCAACCTGCCAACCCTGCTGCCCACCTGGCTAGAGCGGATCACCTGATGAGCAAGGGCCTCGAAGAACAGGCGTTACCCAGATACGAGCAGGTACTAGAGCTACAGCCGAACAATGTCCGAACCATGAACAATCTGGCCTGGCTGCTACGGGAAAATGATCGTCCACGTGCCTTGGACCTGGCCTCACAGGCTGCCCAACTGGCTCCCGGGAACGCCGCAGTACAGGACACCTACGGCTGGCTTCTCCACCTGGACGGGCAGCATGAGCAGGCAGTGGAACAACTCACTAAGGCCCTGGACCTTGACCCTGATAACCAGGAGATAAAAGACCATCTGCAGGAAGCTCGGCAGACACCCTAGCCAGAAAGCCTTTGCCCGATACGCAAACCCCGCATCACTTGAAACTGGCCGGAGGGTTATGCTCTGCCCCCTTCGGCCGGTTCACCTATCCATCACTTCTGATATACGCGTCAGTTTTCTTGACACCCCGAATTGTTAAATTTTGTTATATTGCCCCAAAAGCGATACACCTCGCCTTTTGGGCGTCGATTTTCTTTACATCACCGCCAAAGAAAGTCTTTATATCACTGTTTTTAATACACTTTCTACACTTGGATCCGCGTTTGCTTATCACCGACCAGCACCGAGCAAGAATCTCGGTCACGCTGGCCAAACCATTCGCGAGGATGGGACGGAAAGCCACGGATCTCTCGGAGACCGCCGGGCTGCATGGAACGCCATAAGAAGTAGGAGATGTATATGGACTTTAAACAGGCGAGTCTGGGTGTCGCGCTTACAGTAGTAGCGTGCTCGGCCCTTGCAACACCCCAGTACACAGGTAACACTACCTCTGAAGCCGCGCTGGAGCTCAACCAACCAGGCTATTTTCTATGGAACGATGCAAGCTCGCCCAAAAATTGGAGCCTGCGCTGGACCGCGCCTGGCGCAGAGCAGAGCCCGATATATTGGTTTGGCAATATTCGGTTCGCTAACAGCAAACTGGACAGCGCCACAACCTTTAAGTTTGAAACACCACAAACCGGAGGAACCCCGGATAACTTCAACGTCACTTATGGTGGGGAAACCTATCCGGGTAGCGGAAACTTTGTCGCAGACCAGTTCTCGTGGACAACGAGCTATACGGATAACAATGGCGGGGTTGATGGAATCGACTTCACCCTGGGAGACGACGTCGAATTAATGGAGCTGGTCCTGGGCAGTAGCCTCTTTGGTGGATTTGATAACCTGATGAACGATTCAGGCAAACCAGGCCATATGATCTTCATCGGAGATCAATACGAGAACCCGAATGTACTGGTGACTGACGAAGGACAGAAATTCGAAATTGCCGTTCCCGAGCCTGGCACCCTGGCCCTGCTCGGTCTGGGCCTGGTTGGTCTGGGAGCAGCCCGCCGGCGCCAATCGTAATATTCATTTAGCAGCTGTACTCAGAGACCAGGCCCTGAGGCCTGGTCTCTGACTTACCCAAAAGCGCCTTCTTATTCTCTCAATCATATAACGCCAATTTAGACATGTCGCATATATAAACAGTAATTAAAATCGTCTTCCCCCCAAAATACACCCTCTCCGCCACTGGCCCAGTCGTCAGAACAAAAAATAACCCTTATTTTCAGTTCTTTACGATTATATAAAACACCTGAAAACTCTTTGATAACCAATAAATTACAGACCCAGGCTTAACATAGGTTAAGTCTTTTTAATGCATACGTATTGCCCACAGCCTACCCGAATCGAGCTCAACCGTCTGTTATAACGTGAATTTTACGCTTGAATTCGATTATCCAAGCCGTAATACCGATCCATAGTGTTACAGTCCCTACCTCACTTATAATCCCGTCGCAACAGCTTACCGCACAGTTAGCAGACGTTAACTTAACGTTAATGAACCTTGAGAATGCCAGTGATTAACATCCCTATTCAGTCCGCAATTGACGAATGGACCGCCGTTCTGGGGGAGTCGGGAGTCAGTGCAACTGACACGGCTGACTTCGGCGCTTCAACTATTGGAACGAAGCGCTCGATTCCAGCCGTACTCCACCCGACGAACCAGGATCAAGTGGCGAAGGTTTTACAAATTGCTCAGCGGTGGCAAGTGCCCGTATACCCTGTAAGCACTGGAAATAACTGGGGTTACGGCAGTGCCAACCCGGTTGAAGATGGCTGCGTCATCCTCAACCTGAGCGGGCTTGACCGTATTTCCGACTTTGACCCGGAAATGGGTGTCGTCACTATTCAACCCGGAGTCACACAGGCAGCACTTCGGGAATTCCTGGATGAGAACGAAGGTGACTACCTTGTTCCCGTCACCGGAGCAGGCCCCAATTGCAGTCTACTCGGCAACGCGCTGGAACGAGGCTACGGCATCACGCCAATTACTGACCATTTTGCGGCAGTCACCAGAATCACCGCCGTTTTACCGAATGGAAGTCTTTACCAGACGTCCCTCACTGAACAAGGTGGAGAGGAGGTTGATCGCCTGTTCAAATGGGGGGTCGGCCCTTACCTGGACGGCCTTTTCAGCCAGGGTAATTTCGGCGTCGTGGTCAATATGACCATCGCCCTTGCCCCGGCCCCCGAGACTGTAACTGCCTTTTTCTTCTCAACAAAAGACGACGCCAAACTCGAAGCCCTGGTGCCCATGGTCAGGTCCGTGTTACGAGCGCTGGGTGGACCGGTCGTAGCAATCAACCTGCTAAACAGCAGGCGAATGCTTTCCATGATGGTGCCTTTCCCCGAAGACAAAGCAGTCGATGGGATTTTGTCCGACCACGAGGCTCAACTGCTTGCAGACACCCACGGCGTGCCCGCATGGAGCGGCGTTGGCTCAATCTACGCGACCCGGGAGGTAGCAAAGGCCGCCAAACGCACATTGAAACGACTACTTGGCCCGGTTACCGACCGCTTGGTCTTTATCGACAAACGGAGAGTTAACGCAGCAAGAAAGCTGGCAAAGGTGGTCCCGCAGCGATGGTCCACGAAAATTACAGGCATGGCGGACACGCTTTCGGGCGCGTTGGAAATAATGCACGGGCGCCCTAATGACGTTGCGCTTGCATTAGCTTACTGGCGCTCAGGGGCATTACCAGCCAACGGCCAGCCGAAAAATCCTGCGAGGGATGGTTGCGGGCTGATATGGTTTGCCCCCCTGGTTCCCATCCGCGGTAGCGATGCGCGCCGGTATGTCAACATGATTGAACGGATCTGCCCTCAGTATGGCGTGAATCCACTAATCACTCTGACGACAATTAACGACCGCTGTTTTGATTCTACCGTGCCATTGCTCTTTGATCGTAGCGACGCCAACTCCACCGAACGAGCTCAGGAGTGCTACCGGGCATTGTATGAAGCCGGCCAGAAGGAAGGGTTTCTACCTTACCGCCTGAACATTGACGCCATGGAGCTTGCTTATCCTGGTGACTCCCAGTCCGCCAAGTTCGCCAGCCAGCTGAAAACGGCAATCGACCCTAACAATATTCTGGCGCCCGGGCGATACGTGCCCAGGCCAAAGAACCCGGAGGCTTTATGAGCTGTAGCCTCGATATAGCGAAGCATGCCCTTGAGGGCGCTTTACCCCCAACATCTTAAATAATACAGCTCCAGGGACGGAAAAGAGTGAGGACCTAACAATGCACACAGGGTTTGCTTTTCCGCATCAAACCAATAACACCAAAAACGCTCAGGTGACGGAAGACATCAGCAATATCTTCAACTCGGTATTTGCCGTACACCTGGCAAATTCTCCAGAAACCATCGACGAAGTTTTTGCAGTACGCTATCAGGTTTATTGTATTGACCGGCCGTTCGAAGATCCCAATTGCTTTGCCGATAAGAGGGAGCACGATGAATATGATCACCGCTCCGCCCACGCACTGATACGGCACAGGGTCACGGGTGAAAACGTTGCCGCCGTTCGGCTGGTGATGGCAGGCGATACGCCCGACGATATTGATTTCCCAATGGAAGGCCCATGCCTCCCACACATGGATCGAACGGCACTGCGAGCCATCATGCAAACACCTCGAAACAGGGTTGCGGAGATTTCCAGAATGGCCGTCAGCAGGGAATTCCGTCGGCGCCTCAATGAAGACAAATCCACCAGCGGTATCAGCGCCCTGGCCTGTTACAGTGATGCTGAAAAAGGGAAGCGAGCCATGCCCTATATCAGTCTCGGCCTGTTTTCCGCCATTCTTCAGATGTCGATTCAGCACGGTATAACCCACTGGATGGCGGTCATGGAGCCAGCGCAGCTTCGGCTGTTAAAACGATTTGGCGTGGAGTTTGATCACGTCGGTCCTGTATTGGAGTATCACGGTCGTCGTCGTCCTGCCTTCACTGAAGCCGCGACTTTGATTGACGGCATCAAGAAACGCCGTCCGGATGTCTGGTCATTGATTACTGATGATGGGCGGCACCTGCCACCGAAGCTGGATAACGACTACAAAGTACGTGAGCAGGAGGTCGCTTGACCTCTTCTGAACTGCCCTGAATGCGGAACGCTGAGACTAAAAAAGCCCCCGACTTCTCAACGGGGGCTTTTCAGGATGTCACAAATTTTTCGATATAAAAATTTATGCTTTTGCTGCTTTTTTTCTGCGCGCTAAACCAAGTCCAGCAAGTCCCATACCCAGAAGGGCCAGAGTTCCTGGCTCAGGTACCTGAGTAGCGTTGATGCTAAAGCGCGTGTTGAATACGTTTTCGTTGTTTTCCTGAGTGATCAAGCCAATGCACCCGCTGGCCTCTTCACCAGCAGCCTCTGTGCAGGCTTCATCGCTCAGGAAACCGATATCCAATAGCTCGAGGAATACAGTGTAGGCATAATCTTCAATAATAAACGAAGGAGCCACCAGCCTCAGGTTGTCACCGACGACTTTCAACCCCAATTCCTCGACATTATTAATTATAAAAATGTCATCACAATCCGTCCCAGACTCAGGAATACAGTTACCTTCCTGGTTGAGCGTTTCAATAAAGAAACTCGCAAAGGTAGTGGTTGGAAAATTAAGAGGTTCCCCAGATTCCGGAGCATAAGGCGTCAACGTCAAGTCGGAATTGAGATTGAAGCTGGACAGAGCAAGCCCCTCTGCAGGAAGCTCATTATTGATATGAGTGAAATTCCCCCCATCGACCCAACCTACATTGGTAACCAGACCTCCGGTTTCAGACCCTACGTCTTCAATGGAGACTGATGACTGGTTTTCGCTAAGCCCCCAGGAAATGGTATTCACGCCACCAACGTCCGTTTCGGTCAACTCGCCGTCCCCCCCAGTTGGCACCGCGTCTGAGAAGTAGCTGTCTACCTGATAACTCCATTCAGTAATCATTGCTGCACTTGCTGTGCTTGCACTCAGAGCAAATGGAACAATCAACGATGAAAGCAGTGTTTTTTTGAGCGTTATGTTCATTGGTCAGATCTCCTTGCTTGTTGTGGACGCTGAAAACTTCTTCTAACCAGACAATCCATATCAGCGCTCTCTAAACCAAGCAGAACCCGTACCACAACGAAATTAAACAGCCATATCATTGCCTTAACGACAGCACAAAGCGAACCTGGAACATAAAGTGTAAGCTTGTTCGACGCCCTTACTTAGCATACATGTATACATGCACACATTTTCCAAACGCTTCCCAGCTGGACAACCAAGCTTACAACCGGTACCACACTGTTACCGATCGCCCTAAGGTGCGGCCAAACCTATAGCATGACAATTGCCATTGCCGATGCTGAGGACACCATCCTCGACTCTGCCATTTTCATCGAAGGTGACAGCTTCTCCAGTGAAGAGCCAACCCCAGCGCCTGAGCCCGGCACCAATGCCCTGCTTGGACTGGACCTGGTTGGTCTGGGTCCAGCCCTCCATCGAAGGGCTTAATCTCCAAAGCCATTCGAGCACACTAAAACCTGGAAGCCCCTCGGGCCTCCAGGTTTTTTGGTTTTGACAGGCTCCGACACACGTCGAGCCAGAGCTTTTGTGTCGATATCTTATACACATACTCAAAAGACCGCTTCTTTCCAGCCGACCAGATCAATTCATGTAACTGATATTAAGGGCGTATGCCTGATTTGGCTTAAATTTTGATTGGCAGGTCCTGTCAGTGGCGTAAGCAGCCTCTGTTTCAAATCATTTTGCCGGACTGCACAACGAAAAAGGAAAAAAATATGAGAGTGTTAAATTTGATGTTAGGCGCAGCCTTGCTCAGCATGACCGCCTCCATGGCGCATGCTGTGCCATTCATGTCCAGCCTCGGTGATGAGTGCGTGGGTTGTGAGCTTTCCGACCAAACCGTTGACACCTATATTGACCCAGCCGGGACACCACTCGATGGAGCAGCCTGGATCCAGGATTTCGATAGCTGGTGGGTCGATAACGCAGAATATCGAATTTGGGAAGAAGACCTGAACATGACTGGTACTGACGCCATCATCACGTCACTCTATGTATCGTACGATGACACCCTGATGATCAAGAGCAAAGGAGAAACGATCTTTAACTCAGAAGATTACTCGATCGCAGCCCCTTGGACACAGGCCATAAATGTGCTTGATCTTTTAGGGGAGTCCTTTATCGTTGCTGGCGATGGACGACTGAATTTCTGGGTAACAAATAGCGAAAACTTTGCGACTGGCGTGATCTGGAAAGGCGAAGCTAGTGTCCCCGAACCCGGCACACTGGCCCTTCTCGGAATGGGCCTCCTGGGTCTCGGTGCAGCACGTCTTCGCAGGGCCTGACCTTTGGTCAGACTTGTCAAGCATGAAAAAAAGCCGGGCCTTGCCGCCCGGCTTTCTTCAGCCTGTCGAAGTTTTTTACAGTGCCTTAAACCGCAATTTTCAAAAATAACCACCAACTAATCGGAACGATAACAAGAGATAGTCAAAACAGGCGGCACCAATCATCATTTTCCGATACAGTAAGAGTGCTTGAGCAGGAGGGCTGGAAAGCCCCGCTTATCGACAAAGCACCACCACCCAGGCACGCAGTTGGTTGAAGCATGTTAAGGAAAACACTGGATCAGTTCCCTCTCGCACGCCCCTATCTTCTAGTAACTGCCATAGCCATTGCGCTGTTCTGGCCGACCTGGTTCCGGTTGGTCGGCGAATGGCTGAAATGGGAGCAAGTGCTTGCCCACGGGCTCCCCACGTTCGCCATTTTTACCGGACTCCTGCTGATTCACCCGCCGCCCCCACCTGAAAACCGGGAGCAACGTAGCTTCTCAGTACTCGGCAGCCTGTCATTGATTGCGACAGCAGTCACCTGGGCATTGCTGGAACTGGTCCGCATCGACACTCTTACCTACCTGATGCTGCCTGCGGGGCTGCTCGCTCTGGCCTGGGCGCTTCTGGGCGCAAAGGCGATGCTCCGCTTTCTGCCCTATGTATTGTTATTCGGATTGTCCCTGCCGATATGGTCTGACCTGGTGCCGTACCTTGTCGTTTTCGCGACCGCAGTGGTTACCAAGCTGGTCGCTGGTATGGGCATCACCGCACTCATCGAAGGCGCCAACATAACCCTGCCCTACGGTCGCCTGGTGATCGCTGATGGCTGCTCCGGCATCCGCTACTTTGCCATCTCCCTCCTGTTGGCAATGATGATGGCCATACTCAACGACTTTCGCTGGAAGGGCTGGCTTGCGGCCCTCTCGGTTGGCGCCAGCGTTGCTTTGGTGGTGAACTGGGTACGTATAACGGCCCTGGTGGTTATCGCCTACCAAAGCGATATGGAAAGTAGCCTGGTAGCAGACCACGAAACCTTCGGGTGGGCTATCTACGCAGCTTTTGTCATTCCGATTATGTGGCTGGCACCTGTCCTACGCCGCGAGGGGACGCCGGACGGCGCCCCTCCCCGTTTTCTCAAAATGGGTTTCGCTGCCGTCGTGACGGCTTTCCTGGTCGGGCCACTAGGCGTTAGCCTGGCCCATTCCCGGGCCTCAGACAGCCCGGCCTGGACCCTGTCTGTGTCCGGTTTTGCCAAGGCAACCCCGACAGCTTTACCGCTGCGAATCATGTTACCGGAAAGGTTGACACAGGAAGTGTGGAGCGCCGGACAGGCCACCTGGATTTCCGTCGCTCAAACCCAAAAAAAGGCGCGAGAGGACAAGCTGGTGCCCTACCTGCCGCCACGGGTGCCCGGCAACTGGTTCCGCGCCGATCAGGAAGCAGGTTACGGAGGTGACGTTCGCATTTACCAGCACTTGACTGAACGCCGCCAGGTCGTTACCGCCGAGCGATTCCAGGTGGGCGCCTACACCACGACAAGCTACACCAAAGCCAAGCTCCTGCAGATACCCGCTGCGCTGTCCGGTGAGAACCGGTTTGCGCTCATTACGGTCCAGGGTATCTGTGCACCACGGAGCTGCGACAGCGCTGTCGAGCGGGTGAGGACAGCACTGGACAACCTGACCCTGGACGCAGCCCGCTGAAATGTCGGCGTTACTAAGCAGTGAGCGGGTCAGGGAAGGCCATTGATTTGCTCTTCAAGACACTCCTATCTCACTAAGTAGAATTTCTACCGCCTGGTCAACACCTTGTTCCAGAGCCGTTTCGTCAGAGCTTGAGAATGACCGAAGGACGGACGTTTTCGCGGTACCCTCTTCATCTGGGCGCCTCACTCCTATCCTTAACCGACTAATCTCACTGGAACCAAGTGAAGCAATTATAGACCTCAACCCTTTGTGGCCAGCATCACCGCCATCCCGTTTCAATCTGGCTTGGCCCAAACTTAAGTCCATTTCATCATGAACTATTAGGCAATGCGATATAGCCACGCCCATACAGTCTAGAAATTGCCGGGTCGGGGGGCCACTGCTGTTGATTTTCGCCGAGGGCTTAAAGAGACTCACTGTTTTATCTGCTATATTTACCTCACAAACCATTCCTTCTCGGCGGCTAGTCCACACCCCATTGAACCTTTGTGCCATTCGATCCAACATACGATATCCGGCATTATGAGGAGTTTTCTCATATTTAGAGCCAGGATTACCCAGTCCAACGACTACTCTTCGTGCCGTTTCGCCTTCAGCTAGCAGGATGGTACCCGCTCTCGGGGTATCATCTTGCTCATTAACACTACTTTCTTCGGAGGATGGCAATGACTTATATAAATTTGGGCATTTATTGCAAAATAACTGCACACTACAACGACTAACCCAGCAGCCAACGGGATTTTGCGTATTGTACATTAGCCTTACCAAGTGATCTGCTTTGTGTGAGCCCTTTAAAAGCACAAGATCTCCCGGCTCAAGGAGAGCGTTTAAAAATATAGCCGCCTCGCGTATCTCGCTAAAAGTATGAAGGTTCTGGACATCTGTTCCATTTTTTGCTTTTGCTGCCCTCAATGCGTTAGGACCGACGAAAATAACAATATCTCCAACTTGAAGTGCTTGCTTCGCAACTTTTGGATAAAGCTTGGATGAGGATAAAGAAGAGTCGGAAAGGGTCCCGATTATCAGAATTTTCCTCCGCGCTTTCGCGTCGGCCATAAATGTGAGCGGTGCTGAGAAGGACCAATAAGGAGCCTTCCAGTCATCGCGCAAGAACGTAACGCCATCCTCGTACGAAACGATCTGCATCCTTCCCTCAGCAGGCCTCTGTTGGGCGACAGCTGGGATTGCAGTCGTCAACGGAATCCCGGCGGCTAAACCAACTCCCAAAGCTGAAAGCACAGACAGCGCAAGATGTTTTCCGTGGAGGCTTGTTCTTACTTCGTGAACTTTACCTTCATATTCAACCTCAAGAACTAACGTTTCCGGCCACTTGGACCGCGCTGAGATGAGTCTTAAAGTAGCGTCTTCCGACTCACCTACCCATATAACTTGACGCTTACAACTTTCACCTATGGACTTGACGAGTGGATCATCGATGTTCATAACCGCCACCCCGTCTGCGGGCAGTGCCGAAATGAGCTTACTTTTTTCCCTGGCGATAGCCTCCAGGCTCTTGAATGCCTTAAAATGATCTCGTGCGATCAGTGTCAGTACGGCTATTTTCGGGGTAAATAACCTAAGCGGCCTATCCATCCCTCCTGGTTTACCGCCTGATAGCTCGAGAACACAGAACCTCATTCTGGGGCGGACCTTGAGCATAAGAATGGCAATGGCGTTAGAATCATTTAAGGAGCGAGGAGTACTGAAACACTCACCTCCGTTACGAAGAATACTTGCGGAAAGATCCTTGGCAATTGTTTTACCCGCACTTCCGGTTAAACCAACGAAACACACATTTTTCAACCTTTGTCCATGAACAAAGGCCAAAACAAACCGGAGGAAGTGTGCGGTGTCCCGTAGCTGATCATAGAGGTAATTCCACGCCCGCTCCCGAATACGACTAATCATTGACCTTTACCCCCCCCCTAAAAACTATTAACAATCTGCACAGAAATCCATCTCCAGATATCTTCAAAATACAGCCAGTCGGAACACTGAAATTAATTTTTCCTATTAAATCCTATAGCTAAAAACCCCATATAATTTCCATGCACCGAAAAAGAGACGTGCGAATTGGCTCTCCGGTCAAATACAATTAAAAATTTGAGCCTAACGTTTCTCAAGCCCCTTATCGAGGACAAGAAAAAAACGAAAATATATAGATAACATGGGAATTAATAGCACTCCATGTTTTTCCCGTCAACAAAAATCCCCCCCTGATGACGTAGTGGCCCTGACCTCGTTTTAGACCCACCCAGAGTTGGAAAAATCCGGCTCCACGTCCAGGCGCATGGTCACAATCAACGCTTGCGCGACTGTGCCATCCACCGCCAACACGATAAATCGACCGCGCACTCCAGAAAGGCCGATAAAAATCCGTTCGGCGAGCTTTTCCAATGACCAACACGTGTTATTTTATGTTACGTTGTGACTCTGCATGATCTGTGACAACCAAAAAGGAATTGAGTCGTACCTGACATGTTGCACTCCTTCACCCTACTTCTGAGCTCTGCAGTCACGATCCGTTTCCGGCGCGACACCCTTATCAGCGCAGAGCACAGTAGCATCAAGCCGCAGCTGTACGGTGCAGGCCGTCACGTCGCGAAATCGCTTCGTCGTGAGCGCGTAGCCGATGAACGGTGTGGCACTCGCTTATCCATATTCCTGTTCAGTGGCGCGGCAGGTTAGTCATGTCGACCCGTTCTGTCGCAAAAAAGTGCTTCAAGGCATTTTTTCTACTTTTAGCGCTGCCTCTGTACGTGGCTTTTCAATTACTGTGGCTGATCACTCGTACCGATGGCTGCTTCGCCTCTTTTTCACAAGCACTCAGCCTCGTACCCGGCAAAGCCGGCACTTATCTGCGAGCTGCATTCTATCGACTCACCTGCCCGGGGACCTCGGATGAAATATCAGTGGGCTTCCTTACCGTGCTTTCGCATCGAGATACAACAATCAGGAAAGGCGTTTATATCGGGCCGCAATGCAACATAGGTATGTGCGAAATCGGCGAGAACACCCTGCTCGGCAGCGGTGTGCATATTCTGAGTGGCAACAAGCAGCATGATTTTACCGATGACAAGAAGCCGATACAGGATCAAGGTGGATCGTTCGACAAGGTAACAATTGGCTCGGACTGCTGGATCGGAAACGGCGCGATCGTAATGTGCGGCATCAGTGAAAAAACCATCGTAGCTGCGGGAAGCGTTGTTACCCGAACCGCGGATCGGGGTGCGATTCTGGCGGGCAACCCGGCGAGAAAGCTATCGAGTCGCTATGGGAACAACGCAGCCACAAAAAACGATAACAAATAAGGATAGGTCGCGCACCGCCGCGACCTGATCCGGTGTTGGACGAGCCCGGTGCTTCATTATTAAGGAAATAGCGGCGGAGAACTCAGAGGTGCTTTGGCCCTGGCTTTTGGCGG
>Ga0098065_1000226_pt1 | contig 29268 bp, 16 predicted proteins | sample 25_taG_FD_75062 | JGI IMG/M metagenome (GOLD analysis project Ga0098065, IMG submission 75062) | Marine viral communities from Cariaco Basin, Caribbean Sea - 25_WHOI_OMZ | ecosystem: Environmental > Aquatic > Marine > Oceanic | place: Caribbean Sea: Cariaco Basin | collected 2014-11-08 | reverse complement strand
TTTTAATACGAACTATTTACAATCTTGCCATATCTGAATCTTTAGTTGACAGAGGTATGTATCCCTTCGGAAAAGGAAAAATTCAGATCAAAATTCCAGAAACCCAGAAAATTGGTTTAAACCATAAAGAAATACAACGTCTGGAATCTGCTGCTGGCCTGACAGAACCTCAGCAAAAAGCCGTGCATGTATGGCTTATTAGTTTTTATTTCGCCGGGATCAGAGTAGGTGATGTATTAAAGTTAAAATGGTCAGATTTTAATGATGGTAGGCTAATGTACCGGATGAACAAAAACAGTAAACTGGTAACCCTTAAAACACCGGAAAAGGCTGAAGCTATATTCAAACAGTATCGAAAGAAAGATTCCCTACAGGATTTAATTTTTGATTATCTCAAAGACACAGACCTATCAGATACCCATAGAGTTTCCATAAGAACCCAAAGTGTAAACAGAAACTTAAACCGGCTCCTAAAAAGGGTGGCATCAAAACTGAAGATCGAGAAAAACATGAGCATGCATATCGCCCGTCACAGCTTTGGAAATATTTCTGGCGATAAAATTCCGATTCAAATGCTGCAAAAGCTTTACCGTCATTCCTCGGTAACTACCACCATAAATTATCAAGCTAATTTTATTCATAAGGAAGCTGATGATGCATTGGATAGTGTAATCAATTTTTAGATGATACTTATGGTTAGTTACAAGATAAGTTTAATAATTACAAATCCATTCCCGCTCCATTCAATTTAAGCCAGGACTTATGCCGGTGGTAATCGGGCATTACTTTGTCCAGTTCGTTCCAGAATGCTTCAGAATGGTTTGGGTGGATTAAATGCGTTAATTCGTGAGCTATGATATAGTCTATTATTGTTAATGGCGCCATTATGGACTTCCAATGGAAATTCACATTGCCTTGCGGAGTACAGGAACCCCAGCGGTTTTGCAGTTCCATTATCTTTACTTCCTTTGGGGCGACGCCTATTTTTTCCTGCCAGAATTTTACTCTTTCCAGGATCTTCGTCTTTCCTTTCTCCCTATAAAATTCCTTGAATACTTCTTTGGCTTTTGGGAGGTCTTTTTTTCGCAACAGGAATTGACCATTTTTAAGTTTAAGAGGAACTTCCTGCTCATTAACAATCTCCAGCTTATAAGATCTGCCCAAATAATAGAAACCTTCTCCGCTTACAAATTCACGGTACACCCGATTGTAATTCGCATCTTCCCAATCGGCCAGGTGCTTGTAGATCTGGAAGCGCTTTTTCTCTAACATATCTTCCACCTGTGTATCGCTCAGGTTTTCGGGTACCATAACCGAAATGCTCCCATCCCTCTCAATATAAATACTAGAGGTTTTGCGCTTACTGCGTTTTAAGGCGTAGGATATGTCCTTATACTCAGGCATCTTTTACTAATCTTGAGTGTCTTGTTTTGGCCAGTGCCAGCATTTCAGTTGATATTTTCCCGGCTTTATCTATTACCGGGTCCAAATCAAGTTCTCCCGCGATGGCATAAATAATGTCTTCTAGGGCTGCACCAAGCTTTTTAACCTCTTCTCCCTTTTTCCAGAAACCGGAAATTCTGATTTCCTGTTTAATGAGCGGCAGGGCTTCTTTAATGATTGGCTTTAATTGCAGTTTTACCTCATCACTTACATCCTTTCCGTAGGCGGTATGTAGGATCAAATCATAAAAAGGTGCTTCTTCCAGGCTAATGCCTTCTACAGAACCTTCTTTTCTACCGGCTGCCATTTCCTCGCGAAGTTTAGTTTCTTCTCTCAGGATAGTATCCCAATCATTCCAGTGAGTTTTTATGATGTTATCCAGTTTCTCACTCATCGTTTTATAATATACAGGGTCGTCCTGCATATTCACTTTGATGTGCTTTCGCATCGCGTGTTCCATCTCACTGGCCTTGGCTTTGGGGGTTTTGTTCTTATCGAGTTCTTTCTGAAAATCTTTAGAAAAAAGCTCTGTTGGCGGAATTTTAGGGTTAATTCCAAGACTTATAAGGTGCTCGTTTACCAGGCGTTTTACTTTGTTGCCTTCTCCGCTAATGTTTAGGGTATCATCTTTATAGCGCTCTTTTACCTTGCTTAGAAGATAAGCAAATCGCTTTAGCGGGATTTTATAAGGGGTAGCCGCTTCATTGGGCAGTACCACATTCATACTTTCCTGGAAGGCTTTATAATAGCTGGTAAAGCCGGCCCTAAGTTTTATATCATCGAGCAATTCAATGCAGTCTTCAAGGATTTGATATTCGCGGACCTTATCTTTTATACGCTGATTGACAAAATCTTCAATTTCGGGGATCTTATTTTCTGAAAATAATTGAACCAGGCGGCGGTACCGGGTTTCCAGAACGGGTACTTCCGAAGAAATATCCCTGAAACCATCAAGTATTTCATCACTTTCCTCTCCTGCATAAATTGCCAGGGCATCGCGAAGGTTTTCTGTGAGTCCGATATAATCTACGATATAGCCCCTGCTTTTTCCGGGGTGAACACGATTTACCCGGGCAATGGCCTGCAGCAGGTTGTGTTCCTGGAGTTTTTTGTCGAGGTACATTATCTGCTCGATGGGAGCATCGAAACCTGTAAGCAGCATATCGCAAACAATCATAAAGGCAATCCCCGAATACGGCTCTTCGAAATTGAATTTCTTTTTGAAATTCTCTACCGCGTTCATCGCCTTAGCTTCCTTGCGGGCCTGGGTGATCACGGCTTCTTCGTTGGTATCGTCACTGGATACCACCACGGCGGATTTTAAAAACTTAAGCAGCTTAAGTTTTTCGGGATCATAGGTTTCATCTTCTTCCTTTTCTGAAATCAGTTTTTGCAGGGCAAGATCTATGTATTTTTTATAGCGCACTGCAGCTATTTTAGAGGAACATACCACCTGCGCCTTAAAGCCGTCATCCAGAATATTGCGCTCGTAATGCCGCACCATATCATTGGCAATAAGCTTAATGCGCTCTTCGGCTTCCAGAATATCGCTGTAGGTACCATATTTCTTCTTGATCTCCAGCAGTTCCTCCTCGGTGCGATCTTTAAAGAGGTTTTCGAATTTGCGATCGAATTCCGATTTTTCATTGAGGGCGGTGTCGGCGGTTTTGCCTTCGTAAAGAATCTGTACCGTGGCACCATCATCTACCGCATCCTGGAGTTTATATTTGTCTATATAATCTTTATAAGTTCCGAAACGCTGCAGGGTTTTGGTCTTATGTCTGTCGGTAATTAGCGGAGTTCCGGTAAAAGCGATTTTAGTGGCATTGGGAAAGGCTGAAAAAAGGTTATCACCCAAATCGGAATTTACGGTTCTGTGGGCTTCATCCTGGAGGATAAGGATCCTTTCTGAAGTATTCACCACTCCGAAATTTTTAAATTCCGGAATAGGTTCTGCCACGCGGTCCAGGATATACTCCGGAAGTTTGTTTTTTTCTTTCTCCTGGAACTTCTGAAGCATTACCATTGTAATATTTGAAGCTTCCGAAGAGAGTTTTGGCTTCAGCTCCTCAATTCTGCTGATGTAATCTACTTTTTCCCCGGTGTAATTGGCAGTCTTACCAAGCTGAACTTCCAGGTCATTACGATCGTTAACTATGATCACCTTATAATCACTAAGCTTCTGAACACTGCGAAGTTTCCTGATGAGAAAGACCATAGTGAGCGATTTCCCTGAGCCCTGGGTATGCCAGATCACTCCGGAACGCTCATCGGGAGTCTCACCACTTAACAGGCGGTCTTTGATCTTTTGTACTGCTCTAAACTGCTGATAGCGGGAAACGATCTTGATCTCCTTGTTTTCGCCCACTTCCATAAAAAGGGTGAAATTTTGCAGAATATCGAGCAGATTTTCACGGGAGAGCATTCCCTGGATGAGTTTCTCCTGCATTCGCTCTTTTCCCAACGGCGCCTCATAATCCTTTAAATGCTCAGGGTGAATGTCTTTCCAGTTGAGGTAATATTGGTCGGTTGCCGTGAGAGTGCCGTAGGTAGCATCATCGCCATAAGTAGCAATGCAAAAATGATTAAAATGGAACAGCCTTTCCTCACCTTCTTTTAAGCCTGCTTCGTGGGTTTCGATACGCTGGTTGCTGTATCGTCTTAGCTGCTCATAGGCTGCTGTGAGCGGATTGGCGGTAAATTGGTTTTGATCTTTACACTCTACCACTACCAATGGGAGGCCGTTTACGAACAATACGATATCGGGAAGTACAAAACCTTTGGGCGAGCCCGGGGTATCGATGCGAAACTGGTTGATGGCGATAAAGGAATTTTCAAGCGGATTCTTAAAATCTATAAATTTCACCTTTGGAAATTCCTCGCCGGTGAGTTCATTTTCCTCTACCGAGGTGCCGTTTAGCAGGAGCTCAAAAACCGTTTTGTTGACTTCTAAAAGGTTTTTGGTGGGGTGATCGGTGAGTTCGTGGTAGAGATCTTCCAGCTGATTGAGAGTGAGCCATTCCCGGCCATTGGTTTTATTGATTTTGCGAACCGAGTTTAAAAAGGTTTCTTTTAGCACCACTTCTTTGAAAGATGTCCTGAGACTTTTTGCAGGATCGGTGGGTATACCAAAGCCCTGGTCTATGCTCGTCCAGCCCAGGTTGTTCAGTTGGTCTAAAAAGGGTTTTTCTACGAAGTGGTATTCAGACATTATAAAACATTTTTAATTATATCATCTATTTGCTGCATAGATAATGCTCCTCGAATTGAACCATCCTGTAATTCAACAGGCGTATCTTCTGTTACTATTAAAGTCCCATTCTTACCACCACCATCTTTATATGGGATTATATCATTCTCGATGTACCAATCGTATTTCTCTTTCCATCGTTTTCTATACTCTTCGTCGTGCATCATACCACAATGTTCCCAGTAATATATCTCACCAGTATCTTCATTTTCGATGGTGAAATCAGGCAGTTTTTCTACTTCCTTAATTTCTAATTTCTTTTCGTAGAGAACATCTATATGATTATCTAATAATCTTTGATATATCATCAATTCGCTTTTAGACCTTAATAATTTACCATCTGTGGCCTGATGAATTAGGTTTTTTTCAAGGTATTTGCCGTCTATCTCTACTAGTTGAGGTTTCTTAAATAGATTGGTGATACGTTGTAGGGAATCTGATTTTAATGGAGAAGCTAATTCCTTGATATCAAAAACATCTCCCTGGATTAGAATAATAACCCTATCAACCTGACGGGTTAATGCAGTGTAAAGCATTTCCCGGGTTAGAAGAAAACAGGGGTTAGGCACTACTAAAAACACTTTTTTAAACTGGCTCCCCTGTGCTTTGTGTACAGTAAGGGCGTAAGCTAATTCCAAAGGTGAATTATTATCTTCTCCAAATTCACCGCCGCGGAAAGTATATTGATACGCAATTTGAGAAGAAAATTCTACGTTTACATTTTTTGGCTTAGCTTTTTGAGTTTTAAGCCGGCATTGGCCTGTAACAATTCCTATTTCTCCATTTGCTATATAATTGAGAGAATGTGCGTCTTGTGGATAAACGGATTTTGGATGCCGGGAGGAATTGGCGAGGTTTATGATTTTGTCACCATAAACAATTTCTTCATTTCCTAACGGAAAAGGTAACTTTGAAAACCTTTGCCTGGAATAATTGATTATATCTTCTTTAAAGGTTTTATGAATATTTCTGTTAAGCATCTTTACTCCAAAAACCTTATCTCGTATAGGAGATAAAATCTGCCAGTTTTCAATATTTTTAGCTGCCTCAACTCTTTTAAAAAATCTACCATCGTGAGCTCCTAATGACCGATTAAATTGTTCCTTATCATCGATACTCTTTAATCCCAACTCTTGTACAAGAACTTTTTCAAAGAGTTTTTCAAAATCCTGCTCATTTTTCCATTTTTCAACTCTTAAGTATTGAGAGTCTTTCCCCGACAGTATATCATTAAGCACCTTATCTGCTGCCGGCTCAAGGTTTTCACCACTGAACCATTCAGCTAACTGTAAATCCTCCCTGTTTGAACCACCCTGCCGTCTTTTTATAGTAAGTTCAGCATAAGCCTTTCCAACTCTAGGGAATTCAGTTATAATATTCTCGGGCTTAAGGTGATTTATAATGTCAATAAAAGGACGGCCGGCGCCAATGGGGGGAAGTTGTCGGTGATCTCCAACCATAATGAAGCGTTTCACTCCTTTTAAACATTCTAAGGTGGTTGCTAACATTAATTCTGTCAGCATTGAAGATTCATCCAGAATTACCGTCTCATACTTAGCTTCACAGTATTTATCTGAAAACTTATATTGGAAGGTTTTTCCGTCGTATCTATTGTATCTAATTAGAAACTGTGCGAGGGTTTTTGTAGAAATATTAACCTTTCTGGAAAGTTGTTCAATCCTTACCCTGGCCTTTCCGGTTGGAGCCAATAGTAAAACTCCATTATTTTCTATCTCCTTTTGACCGGCGAGTATAGAAAGTAAAGTTGTCTTTCCAGTTCCAGCCGGACCAATAACTACAGAAAATCTCGATTCAGAGATTTCTTTTAAAGCTGCTGCTTTTTCTGCCCGGGCTTTCAATTCCTGCGAGTCAGGGGTACCTTCAGTATGCTCTTTTAATTCGGCTTCCAATAATTGTTGCCAATTATAATCAAGTTCTAATCGTCTCCCAGCAACACGATCATTGATCTTTTTTGATAGAATTTTTCTGGATTTTACAAAACGAGAGAGTTGATAGGCGGGTGAGCCATCGGCCATTTCAGTTATGCCAATTGCACTATCAAAAACATTTTCTGCTACAGTAAAGTAGTCGCTATTTACCGGACATTCAGGTGAAACCGGCAATTCTCTTATTTGATTTACAATTTGCTTTCTGGGTAAAAGAGTATGTCCCTGTAAAGAAGCATTTTCAAGTTGCTGAATAGTTAAAGCCCTAATTCGTCTTTCATCGAGGGGATCATTTATGATAAGATTAGCAGGTATTAAATCTACTTCAGGATTCTTATGGAATAAGCCTAAATCTATAGTGTCGAGTGCTACATAAAGCTGACTTAACCGTAAATCTTCGTAGATTAAATAAGGATTTTTTAGGTAATCTTCATCTTTTCTTTCTGCAACATATTTGCTACGCTCTTCTTCCACAAATAAGACTTCGGCCTGTTCCAGACTTAAATCAAAACGACTTAATAAAAGAAGAAAATTAATCCTGGTTTTATCGTTATTCTGCTTTAAACTATTATAAACTTTAATTGAGCTTGGAGGAATCATTTCTCTTAGGCTTAAAGAGAAATGATCATTTTCGACTAAACACTTTTCAAACAAAGACCAGGGATTTTGATTCTTATCATTTAAATGATTTATCAACCTGGCAGCAACGAAGTGTCCAAAAGGAATTCCAAAGGCGCTAAGGGCAGCTCCCATTCCTGGATAATACCCTCTTAAGGATTCTAAAACAGCTATTTCATTATGAATCCATCCTTTAATCCCGGTATGATTATTCCCTATCCCTTTATTTTCTGCGAGCTCAATAGACTTTAGTGTTTGCAGAAGCACCCTGATTGCGGCATCATTACTAACGTGTTCTGCGGCATAAGAGAATTCAAATTGTTTATCTCCCGGAACCACAACGGCAATATCTTCAGGATTAAAATCAGGATTTTTCTCTTGAAATTTTAAAGCTTCGTGGTAAGGGAGTAAAAATCCATTTTCAGCATTTTCCCGGATGCTGTGAAAGATCATATGCTCCCAATATGCGGCAGAAAATTCATCATCAGAACCTTCATATTTTCCGGATGGTCTTATATCATTAATTTTGCCTACACCAACCAATACTCTTCCTGAACTTTCGACAAAGGGCACCTCCTTCGCATAAAAAAACACAAGTGAGGATTCAGGTTTCAGATGCTCGAAAAAGCAATCTAAAGCTGCTTTTTGGTTATTATATTCCTGTAACCAGGCATCTTCCCCCTGGGCAGCCCAATCTAATTTGGGTTCCCGAGCCGGATCATAGTCTAAATCATATTGTTCTGTTTTAGTTTCTATATTCTCTTTAAGCATCCAATGGTAGGGAACAGCGGCTGCTGAAAATGCGGGAAAAGACACTTTAGTTGGCTGTAACCTTTGATGGGATTTTGAGTTTTTACTATATGGGTGAGTTAAGGTTTTTTGAAATGTAAAAGAAGCCATAAAAGTTGCTCGTTCTCCAACACAGGGTGGGTATTGATCTTCTACTAAATCTTTAATAGAATCATTAGCCAATCTTTCCTCCTGATCATCATTCCTATTTTGAGCACAATTTTTAAGCACAAGGCAAGCACTATTATCCTTTGCACTGGAACATATAGTCCCATTCCACGCATTATCGTGCCAGGGCACACGTATAGAAAGGTGTTTCTGGGCGTATTTTTCATTGTGCTTCATAAGCTATATATTTCTTTAAACCTCAACCTCCACTTTCCCGGTTAACAAATCCTGCATAAGGCCTTTTTTAAGGCTTTGGTGTTTGGAAAGGTTGGTTTGTTCTTCCTGAATTAGTTTATCCATTTGCTTCAGACGAGAGGCAATTATTTCTTGCTCTTCGATAACTGGTTTTACAACTAAAGTTTTATCAACCAAATTTTTACTAAGATTAGGCTGCCCACTACCTTGAGCTAAATAAATTATTTTACTTTTCAGTTTCTTTAGTAGGTAGAATAAATAGATATTATTAAGCTTTTCGTTGGGTAAAATTGCTAAAACTGCTTGATTGGTAGTAGCCTGTATTTTTAAAAATGAAACCTGACCTGCAGTTGCGCCATACATCGCAATCAATACACTATTTGGAGGAACCAATTTTGCGCTGGAACTATTTAAACCTAAAGCGGTTATGTTTTCTTTGGTTGAATCAATAAATTCAGCATTGACCTCTCCGGATGACACCCAAGGTATAGTGCCACCAAAATATTTTGGAATACTTCGATTAGGAGTACCTCCGGCATATGATTCAGATAAATTGTCTAACCTATCCACCTCCCACTCCTTCGGAATCCATCCCAATTCCGTTTCTTTATAAAGCCGAGGCGCCTCTTTTTGGGTGGGGCGGAGTTTACCGGTTTGGGGGTCTATGCCGCGGGTAAAGAGGTCCTGCATCATTCCCTGCTTTATCGCCTTATATTTGGCAATGGCCGTCTCGGTGCTTTCAATTACCGCATCAACCGTGTTGAGGATTTTGGCGATTTTGCGCTGGTGGGAGACCGGTGGAAATGATGACACTGCTTTTTTAATATCAAATGTTGATAAATGTTTTACAGTTGTAGCAGGAGTAATATTATGAATGCGTTTAAGAAAATTGAACAGGAAATAATAGAAATAATCAATGTCAATTTCAGCACCTTTTTTCTGTGAAATTTTTAAAATCCGTTGATTTAATAGTGCATCAATATTTCTCCATTTGGATACGTGAAATTCACCATCCATCCCTACCAGAATATCTCCTTCTTTAATAAGGAAAAGATCTGAATAAGGACCTGAAAAATAAGTTTCAATAGAGGAGTTTAAGATATCTCTTATCCGAATTAGTGGTTTGCCCTCTTTTTCTGAATTAAAAAGTTTAGAATTGAACGGATATCCTGAAAGGATATTTATTTCCTCACCAATATTTAATGATTTCCAACTATCCCTCATAGCCCAATTCCTTTAAATAGTTATTCAACTGTTCGGCTTCGGTATCGCGACCCTGTAAAATGTCTTTGAGCGTAACCGAGTATTTGCAGTGCAGGTTTTGCACAGTGGCTATGTATTCGTTTACAAAAGCTTTTACGTAATTGCTGTAACGGCTTTGCAGAAGTTGCAGCCAGCGCTGCAGGATAAGGGCTTTGGCTTCAGCCTCGGTGATCTTTTCCCGGGCCGCTTCTACCAAAGTGTCTTTTTTGGTTTCGGTGGCTTTTATACCGGCCTTCAGATCTTTTAGTTCTCTATCCAGCTCGCTGTGTTTTTGCAGTTGGGCGTCAATGGCTTTTTTACGCTTATTGGTCTCCGGGATCTTTTCTTCCAGGTCGGTTATGTTCTGCTTTAATTCTTTGATTTCCGCAGCATCACCATTTGCATTTTGTAAAGTGGTAAAGGCTTTCTGGTAGTCCTTGAGCTGTTTTTTATACGTGCGTAAATCAGCATTGAGTTCTTTGAGTCGGCCTTTGAGCTCTTTTAAATTTTCTTTGGAATGGATGCCTGTTTCTTCATCATCCTCATAATCTTCGGCTTCAGCAGCTTCAAAAAGGCTTTCCAGTTCGGCTATCTTGTTGCGGTCTTCTTCCATTTGTGCCAGCACATCGGGAAACTGGCTCTGGAGGATATCCATTTCAGGAATAAGTTCAGGCCCCCAGCCACTTGCCGCCACCGATTTGAATTCGGTTTTCAGGTCGTCCCAGAAACCTGCAAAGGCTCCTCGAATTTCGTGTTCGTCCAAAGCATTGAGTTGTTGTAATTCGGCAATAACAGAAGGCATTATCTTTTTACGCAGTAAAGCAGCATTGCCCGAGTGAGGCAGGTTTTCAAATTCGTACTGGACATTTTGCCACCAGGATAAAACTTTCTCCTCATACAAACGATAGAGCTCTTTTACTTTAGGATTGTTTTCTATAAAGTCCTTGATTTCCTCTTTAGAAGTAAGGTTTTCAGCAAAATCATACAAATCTTCATTTCGAGCCACAAAGAGTTCTTTGTTCATTCCCAGCATTGCCTTAGAGGAGGCTTCCAGGGCGTCTACCTCATCGGCCGGCATTCCACCATTAAGATGTGCTTTGACATTCTGAGGTTCAGCCTCGGGAGAATTATCTACATAGCGGCGAATGTTGAGGTTGTAATCTTCCTCTTCAATTTCCTCCAGCTTTACGAGTCGGCTGTATTTTGAAATTTCAGCTTTAGAGAAATGGTTTTCTTTCCAACTTTCCGGTTGTAGTTGATGCTTTTTAATACATCTTCTAAAACCTCAGGTTTGGCTTCTTCAATAGCGTGCAGGGCCTTATTTAAAGCAGAGCCCACATCTTTTTTCTGGTGAAGGATACCTTTGAAGTTGCGAAGCTCTTCATCGGTTTCCTGCTGGAGCTTTTGTTTTTCCTCATCGGTGAGCGTCCACCGGGCGATTGGCGGTACGTAATAGTCGTATTTCGCCGGATTGCTTAGCTGTTTTTCGATAAGATCTTCGCGGAAGCCTTTGGTTTCATATTCCTTTCGGAGTCGGTTGCGTTGTTCCACGAATTTATCGTTGGCGCGTTTAAGGAAGAGCATTCCGAAGATGAATTCTTTATATTCAGAAGCGTCCATTTTTCCCCTCAGGCTGTCACAGGCATCCATTAAAAGGGATTCGAGTTTAGGCAGGGTAAGCTTTTGGGTATGCGTTATGGTCATTTGGTTGTATGGCTGAATTAATTAAATATCAAACCCTTACCGTATTAAGGCGTAGATTGAACAACTTAACGCAGGTAGGGTGGCGTCAAGCGTGGACTAAATTAAGAAAAATAAAAGGAATTTAAAGTGTATTGCTGGATGGAAAAACTAAGAAAACAATCAAATAAATGAGTATGAAAAACGATTCTTCCGGGCGTAACAGGAAAGCTATGGCCCAAAACGAACAAAATGGCATTAAATACTGTAAGTACCAGTGAAAAAACTTAGTAAAAAGCAGCTTGACTTTAGGTCGATAGCCAAAAGCCGATATCTTGCATAGAGTTTAGATGTTCTGTCTAACAAATATTACCTCCATTCTATTACTGGAAGAAAAAGAAATCTGGAAAAGAATCACCACAAACTAGCGGATTTATAGCCATTGGCCCAAAAAATGACACGGATTCGTCTCTCGAACTTATTTATCCCAATGGGATCAGGTTAAGACTGGAGGACTCCCAGCTTGAATTAATTAGTAAACTTATCAGGCTTTATTAATGTTTGCATTAAGCTCGTTCCATACCTATTACTTTTATCGAAAGGCCTGTGATATGCGAAAATCTTTCAATGGCTTGAGCGGACTGGTAAACAACGAGATGGGCAGGGAACCCACTAGTGGGGATGTTTTTATATTTTTGAACCGTAACCGTACTCATCTTAAGCTCTTGCACTGGGAAGCCGGGGGTTTTGTATTGTACTACAAACGCCTGGAACAGGGCAGTTTTACCCCGCCGGTTTTCAAGGAAACTTCCTCCACAATCACCTGGTCGGAACTTGTACTTATGGTGGAGGGGCTGCAGGTAAAAAAGGCCCATCAGAAACTGAGGTATCCAAGATAAAAAAGTGATAAGAACCCAGTAAAAACAAGGGTTTACAGTAGGTTTAAAACAGGGGTTTTTGTATCTTTACGCTATGCAAGAACCCTTGGAAAACCTTACTAAAGACCAGCTTTTGGCACTCCTGAAGAAGGAGACAAAAAAGAGGGGTAAAGCTGAAAAAAGTGTTTCTAAAAAGGAACAAGAAGTTAAAAAAGCACAACATAAAATTGCTGATCTGAAATTTCAGATAGCATACTACAAACGCCTGGCATTTGGTCAAAAGAGAGAACGCTTCGAGGGAGATAAGAACCAGATGAGCCTTCCTTTTGAAATGGAACCAGAAAATGCGGAACAACAAGAAGCCGAGCTAAAGGAAAAGCTCACTTACCAGCGCCGCAAGAAAACCTCGGCCCACAAAGGAAGAATGCCTCTTCCAGAACATCTTGAGGTAGAAGAGATCGAGATCTATCCCCAAGAGGATATTACCGATATGGTGTGTATTGGCAAAGAAGTGACCGATGAGCTGGAATACGAGCCTGCCAAATACTATATCAAACGCTACATCCGCTATAAGTATGCTCCCAAAAGTAAAGAAGGGGTGATCATCGGGGAACTTCCCGAGCGGGTAATCGAAAAGGGCGTTCCTGGAGCCGGGATATTGGCTTCTATTTTGGTTGATAAATACCAGGATCACCTTCCGCTGTACCGGCAACTCCAACGCTTCAAAAGAGCAGACATTCCCATAGCATCTTCCACTTTAGAAGGTTGGACGCGGCAAAGCCTTAAAATCATCGATATTCTTTATCAGCACTTGCTGGAGGATATTCGCTCCAAAGGCTATCTGCAAAGCGATGAAACTCCCATAAAGGTAATGGACCCTGCTAAAAAAGGAAAAACACATCAAGGCTATTATTGGGTACATCATTGCCCAATGGATGGCAGCGTACTCTTTGATTACCAGCCCGGGCGTAGCCGAGAGGCTGCCGATCATGTATTGTCTAATTTTAAGGGCTACCTTCAAAGTGATGGCTATGCCGTGTATGATAAAATCGGAAAACTTGAAGGGGTTACCCACCTAAACTGCTGGGCTCATGCCCGAAGGGAATTTGACAAAGCAAAAGACAATGACAAAGAACGAGCTGAAACAGCTTTGACCTTCATCCAGAAACTCTATGCGGTGGAGGCCCAGGCACGAGAGGATAACTTAAATCCGGAACAGCGTAAATCCCTGCGACTGGAAAAAGCCTTACCCGTTATCAATGAATTTGGGAAATGGATGTTTGCTCAGATGAAGCATCAGCTAATCCTTCCCAAGAGTCCAATCGGAAAAGCCTTCCGGTATTCGATGGATCGTTGGGACCAGCTTAGCGGTTATCTCAATGATGGTGTTCTTGAAATCGAGAATAATTTAGTGGAGAACGCTATTAGACCGCTGGCTATAGGAAGGAAAAACTACCTGTTTGCAGGTTCTCACAATGCGGCACAACGAGCGGCCGGTATTTATTCCTTCTTTGCGATTTGTAAAAAACACGAGGTGAATCCATATGAGTGGCTTAAATATACCCTGGAGAATATTATGTCCATCAACCATAAAAATATCCGGAATCTCTATCCTCAGAATTATAAAAAATTACAGCTAGACTGAACATGATTTTATTATAAAAAACAGATAATAAAATTACGCTAAATTAAAAGATGTAGTTGGTGGGGCGCATACGGCGGTACCGCCAGGAGAATAAAAAATAATATTTTTGGACAATCAAGCAGTTCTAATTAGGGGAAGCTTACAATACATCCCTTAATGTTACAAAAGCTTTACCGGCATAGTGATTTAAAAACCACGCTAAATTAATAGGCCAACTTTATCCATAGAGATGCAGATGATGCTTTGGATAGTGTAATCAATTTTTAGAAGGAGGGGGTGAAAAATTTATATTTTAGCTGTGAAGAAATTGGAATAAAAGCATTTATTCAAGTCAATAAATAATCTTGAGAAATACATCATAAATCATACGAATTCAACATCAAATCCATTTCTTGCTTGATACGCCATAAAAGATTGCAGTAAGTCTGCTGAATAAGGGGTTTGATACCTTTTTATTCGTTTAATATTAAAATCAAAACGTCTATTATCAGCGTTATAAATATTGTGTTTTCCCAATGAAAATTGCTTGATGTAAGAAGGTTTTTCGAAAAAAGACTTGAGCTTATCGATCTCTGTTTTATCTAATTTTTCTTTTAAGGTAGGCTTAAGTTTTTCAAAAGCTATATAGGCTATTTCTTCCTTTTTAAATTCCTTATGAATTATCTTATATCTTTTCTTCCAAGATGGTATCAAGATATCATTGGATTCTAGATCTGAAACCGCTATATCTAAAACTGCCTCACTACTTTCATCAAAAACGGTTAAATCTAAAATATCTAAAGGAATTGTTTTATACTCTCCGAAAAAAGCACACACAACTTTTCCATCTCCTATTTCTGGATCAACCAAAGAAGAAGAAATTGCAGCGTTATATTTTTGCTTAGAAATAACTTTTAGAGGAACTAATGTACCAATGTTATAATCCCGGCCCCTTTTAGAATCTTTTCTTAAAGCTATATTACAAGGTTGAGCGAGTAAAATATAATTTTTAGTACCTACTTTAAATATATCTCCATTTCCAATTGGAAAATGTAATTTTGTAAGAAGTTCACCATCGACAAAAACCTCTTTATATCTTAGATCTACCGCTTTTTTATCTTCGTCAACATAATTATAACCAGTTGCAACAGAATCTAATTCTCGAATTTGTTTAATCGAAGAATCAAAGCTTTGTCGAATTTCATCCCTAATTAAAGTATTAAAATTATGATGTGTATTTAATATTGAGCTCATTCTAAAGAGTCCTTCAACTTCCCATATTCCTTCTTTATAAGATGCTCTCTGTACGATTCGGTTATAAGTTTTAGGACTTATTTCACTCAACTCGGTAATTGAACTCTCATTACTTTCTTTAATTATTTTTATAGATTTCTCTTTTAAATCTTCTAAATAAGGTAGAGACACTACATTCTTTATTCCTTCAGCGAAAGCACTGAGTTTTGGGTCATGTGCGAACCTGGTTTTAGAAACGGTATAAAATTTTTCAGGGGGTATATCATAATCATTAGAATAAATCTTTCTGTGTTCGTCCTCATCCTCTATACTGAATTTATGCGAAAATATTCCGCAGATCACTTTAGTATTAAACTCACTTTCTAGAACATTCTTTAATAAATCAGCACCATTTTCTTCCCCTTTTGGACCTTTAAAGTTATGAAGTTCAAAATCGAAAAGGCAAAGAATTTTTTTCTCTTCTCCAATAGAACTTAAGTCACTTTCATATTTTTCTATCCAATCCTTCGGAGTTAGAAGTTTTAGTTTCTCTGGAAAGAATTCCTCTATTTCCATAGAAGGAATTATATTGGAGCTTTCTTCATTTTCTAGAAGCAATGAGACCTCATGTATTAGTTTTTTCTTATCACTATCATCATTCCAAAGATCATTTATTTTGTTCTCAAAAACGGCATCCGGAAGACTTGGTTTTAGATCTTTAAAAATTGGATGTTCGAAAGGGTAATTTTTATTCTTAGCCGCTTTCATCATTCCTTTAAAATAACTTTCCTGTTGTCCTACTTCTATCTTATCGTCTATATAATAGATATACTCAATATTTTCCTTAACGAGTAGCTGATTTATCGCATTAATAGCTTTTTCCTTCTCTTTATCACTAGTTTGAGGTGTGATGTTTTGAGTTCCTATTTTAGAATTCAGGATAATTTTTTCCGCCATTTTAAATTAAAGCATTACTAAGGTTGATCGTGAAATTGAAAAGTTTATCATTATTATTCCTTTCGGGATCCAGGGCAATAGTACCGCCCATCGAGTCTAAAAGTTGTCTAACTATAAATAAACCTAAACCCCTTCCCTTTCCTTTTGGCTTGGTGGTAACAAAAGGATCGAATAATTGATTTTCTATAGATTTTGGTATACCGTAGCCATTATCACTGATATTTATCCAAGGACTAACAATCTCAATAGTTATACGTGGTTGAAAATTTGAATCCGCAGATTTTTTCTCTTTTAACCAATACTCTGAGTTTATTAAAAGATTATCTATTATTTGAGTAAGTTTTCCTCTATTAGCCTTAATCCTGAAATCATCAGTAGTCTTTATATCCAATTGAATTTCTTTCTCTTCAAATCTGTGGTGATAATAATTCATTTCTTGCTCAAAAAAATTGCTTATGCTAATTTTTTCTTTCTTTTCACGATGATATTTAAGAGCTGGATCTAAATGACGTAATTGAACCTTAAATCCATTTACAGTTGTTTTTATATACTCTAATAGAATATGTAAATCAGTGTCCGATAAACTATTGTTTTGAAGTTTCTTAAAATAATGGTTGGCTTTTAATCCCAGTCTATCAGCTGAACCTGCAAATTCATGACTAATTGATTCTGCTGTTATACCTAGACTTGCTAATTCAGAGAAATCACTTAACTGTGATTCTAGCGTTTCTATTTTTGGTTCTAAGACATCTATTACCTCTCCTAAGTTTTTTGATCTTTGGACAATTTTTTCTATTCCTTCAAAGGTTTTTTGAATAGATTTTAGTCGATCTAGAATTTCTAAAGCTTTATCGTAATTCGCTTTAAATTCTTCTTTAGCAAACATCGGATTGTTTTCAACCTCGTTGACTATTCGACTTTGCTCTTCAATCAAACTATCGACGGTCTTTTTAGATTGAATAGCTTCCTTGGTTAACGACTCTGTTTCGTCCTTAGTTCTTTTGATTTCATTAAAAGCTTCAGATACAGTTTTTATTCCACTATTTTCTGTTTTATATATATTCAAAAATTCATTATACGCTCTTCTAATGTTAGTTTGATATATATTGATTCTATCTTTAATAAAATCTGCAATTAAGAAAAAATTTCTTGAATATGGATTAGACACAAGTCCCTCTCGATCAGTTTTGTCATTGAGATTCTCATTAGTACCTTCATCTATTGAAAAGTAACCAATTACATTGGAAGGTCTTAAACCGTAAAAGGAACTTCCAGAGGTCTGTCCACCTCCTAGCTTTAACCAATCATTATCGTCTAGTCCAAAAGGTTTTACTGCAAAACCATTTCGATATATTTTGATTCCCGACTGGTTTTGAGCAAATGCCCTATAATTTGCAAAACCCCCAAATATATTTTGCACCTCTTCATCTTTTGAAAGCCAGTTATCGTAGCTAAATTCATCGATAACACCTTGAAACGGACCAGGATTAGCTCGTTCCCCATCTACTACCTCCATACCACCTATATCATCCAGGTGATGATCCTGTTCAAATTCCAAAAAGAAATCATTTTGGTTTGATTTTTTATACTCTGGATATTTTCTTGAAAGAAACTTAAAAAATTTAGCCCCATTATCTGGAAGGAGATATTGCTTGTACTCCGTTGATTTGTTACCTAAAAATTTATATAGTTTGGTCTTTCCGCTTATATGTATTTTTGAACCATTAAAGTTAAATTTGTATCGGCCAAAAGCTAAATCTCGAAGGTTTTCATTAGACTCTTCTAAATCAATTGAAATTCCATTGACGCGTATATAAACTTCGAATGGCCTATTTTCTTTATATGGTGAGATAATTTGAGAGACTTGACCTTTGAATCTCTCTAAATTTTTACCTGACCAAACTTCACTATAATTAAGATCACTTAAAATTAATTTTGTGCCTATAGATTTTGGATTATAGTCCTTTTCCTTAATCCCTACTTCACTAAGCCGGGCTTCCTTTTCGAAATCCTTCCAATTAAAAGCCAGATGAGTCCCAGATTTACCATCAGTACTCGTGAAAATTTCACAGATATCAGATAATCTTTGAGTACTCAACCTCCCCAGTCCTTTATCTCCTAAAGGAGTCCGACCCTTAGGTGTTTTTTTTCTGTTTAATTTTTGCCCTCTTTTTTCAGAATATGATATTAATAACCAAGACTTTAATATAGTCTCTCTACTCATACCAAAACCATCATCTTCAACAATCAGATATCCTTTGTGATCTGGATAAAAAAGATTTTCGTCGGTATATTTTTCTTGTGTATTTATATCAATAGATACATAACTAGCATCCGCGTCATATGAATTCTTTATAAGCTCTAATAGCGCAGTTACTTCATCAGATACTAATTGTTCTCCTAGTTGTTTTACGATATGTGGAGTAATGTCGAAGTGTAGATTAGAGGCCATATTTAATTTTTGAAAATTAAGATTTTCTCTTTTGACATAGTACTAGAAAAATTATTTTTATTAGGCATCCTTTTACCCAATATATCTCTTTCCAAATCTACAAATAAGTCAACACCTTTAGATTTAAATAGTTCCGTTATTATATTATCATTTTCCACAACTTCTTTATTAACGCTTCTATTACCCACAGTCCAGATGAGGTAAGAATCACCTTCCATAGAGTTTAGAATATTATCAATCGTGGAATCTAAATCATGAAAAAAGTTTAATACTTTCTTAGCTTTGATCCTTTGATTCTCATTAAATTTTTGGAATAGAGTAAATAGTGTTGTTGACTTTTCAAATAACATTCTTTCCACTAGATTATAATCTTGTACAGTTTTACCTCCTAAACTTAGAGAATCAATAGACTGTATGGCTTTTAAATAATCGATGTTAATTTTTTCATCTATTTCTGAAATAGGAATCCATTGTAGAGGTAAGTATGAAAATTGACCATAAGTAACAGTTGTTTGATTATCTCCATAAGGGGGCGAAGTCACTAATAAATTGCACCTAGCTTTAGTATTAATTTTCAACTTCGAGTCACCCCAGTGAACACCTACAGATTTTTGATATGAGTTCTCGGCTACAAAACCTTTTTCACTCAATTCATTCTTTAAGGTTAACAAATCGGCAATATTCCGTTTACCAATTTTCTTAAAATACTCTTTAGGCGATAAATTTCTTTTAGTGATTTCTTCTAACGGTCTGACATGCATTTTGAAAGTCGAAGTTCTATCATTGCTTGTTAATCTAATAACTTCTGCCAGTGTCACCCAATAAAATTTGCGAATGTTAATATCTGGCTCTTTTAATATGGCTCTATATATTTGGGATAGTTCTACTTGAACTTCTTTTTTAAACCACTTATCTATATTGTTAAAATCTATTTCAATTTTTGTAGATCTAGATCTGTCTAATTTCAGTATTAAATCTTCAAATTTTTCGGATAAACTGTAATCGTAAATTTTAGTTTTAACTTGACTGATAAGAATTGAAAGAGGATTAATATCCTGCCCATATACATTGACACCAAATTTCATACCTGTAACAAGTGTATTTGATGCTCCCATAAATGGATCTAAGAGAGAAATTTCCTCAGGGTAGTAATCTAAAATACTTTTAATTACGGATTCCTGCACACTAGGAACCATCATGGCAGGGTAATTAATAATTCTTCTGGCGTTTTCCTTATTACTGCAATTAACCCCGTTTAAAATATCCGGACTAATCGAATAAAGTGACTTTTCAATTTTTGCTCGTGTTGTCAATCTAAATTAGTTAGTATTAGCAAAAATAGAAAAGTTTTATGTCATATAAGTAAATAGGTAGATTATCTTGATAAAATATCTAAATTTTTGCTTCCGGAAACATATTTTCTACTTCGGAGAAGAATTCCGAAGGACTGATATTTTCCCCTTCACAGATTCTTAAAATTGTTAGTAAACTTATTTGGTAATCACCTTTATTAAGAATATCTCGTAAGGTGCTATCTTCTATAAAATGAACTTTAGCAAACTTACGTTTGGATAATTCAGATTTCTTGAAGATATATTCTATGTATTTATATATAGCGTGATTGTAGTTCATCCTTAACAAAGGAAACGGATGAAAAATAAATTAATGCGGTCTAAAGACCGCATTAATAAAAAATTTATTATATTTACTTCATATTAATATATTTGCGAAACTTCTTAAAGTAAAATATTAGAAGCATTTCGCTTTGAATCTCGATCTAAAAACTGGTAATTTTAAGCAACGAGAGGATAAGCATAATGCTCACGACCCGGGCGTGGGCTTGCTTATTGTTGCGTGGTATACCAGTACCTTAGATCGATAAGTTGAGTCTCCACGCCTTTTTTGTTTTCGCAAAACAGGATCTGATTCTCTTCATAATTTTCAAAGTGATTTTCTTCGTTTTTTTCTAAAGTCTCGCATTTCTACAAATAATGTCTAATCTATCCGTTGCGGGACGGCTAAAAACATCTAAAATATTCTCGTAAAAAGTTAAGCCTAAACTTTCGCAGCAAAGCAATGGCTACCAAGTTTGTCTAATCTTAAACCTGTTACGGGGACAGGTGAAAATCCCGTGGGAGCTGTATGGCCCTAACTTTTATACAGCGTGCGGTGGGTGGGAAAAATAATACTCCTTCTTTTGGGCCCAGGAGACTTAAAAAAGCTTATGAAAAGAAAAGTGAATTAGCCTTAGTTAAAGGTGTTAAGCCAAAAAGCCTTCCCCTAAGATTGGCGTCTAGGTGGGGAAGGCCTAAGCTTAAATAAAACAATGTTTCATTTAAATCACACGTAAAATTATGAAAAATAATTACTCGCGCCTTAAATGGGTGGCGCTAATTATTGTTGGGGGGATTCTTTTCTTCCTGGCCAGTGCCGCTAATGCGGCAACCACTACTACTCCCCTGCTTTGGCAACAGCAAGAAATCTCGGGTATAGTAGAAGATCAAAACGGCCTTCCTATTCCGGGCGTTACCATTACAGTTAAAAATACCAATATAGGAACCGTAACTAACCTGGATGGGGAGTATAACATCACTGCTCCTGCCAATGGAACTTTGGTTTTTTCCTATATAGGCTATAAAACAGTAGAAATCCCGGTAGATAACAACGAAGAAATTAGCATTCAATTAGAGGAGGATATTTCTGCCCTTGGCGAAGTAAAAATTAATGCTGGGTATTATAGCACTACAGAGAGAGAGCGTACAGGGAATATTTCTAAAGTTACTGCTGAGGAAATAGAATTACAGCCGGTGGTAAGCCCAATACAAGCCTTGCAAGGGCGAATGGCTGGGGTTGAGATTACTCCTGGAGGCAGTAACCCAGGCACAGCTTCCACCATAAGAATAAGGGGAACAAATAGCCTTCGGGAAGAAGGGAATTACCCGTTATATATTATTGATGGTGTCCCTATTAATTCTACCCCAGTAGAAACAAATTCCATTATCGGTAATGCCGGTTTAGACCCTCTTAACAACCTTAATGTTTCCAATATTGAAAGTATTGAAGTTTTAAAGGATGCCGATGCTACTGCAATATACGGGTCGCGTGGTGCGAATGGGGTTGTTTTGATAACAACTAAAACCGGAAAACAACGTGGAACAGGTCTGGAAGCCAGGATTTTCAAGGGTGCCGGAACCGTACCCAACCGGCTGGATTTATTGAACACCCAGGAATACCTTGAAGTTAGGAGAACTGCTTTTGAAAATGACGGGGTGGAACCTACACAATACAATGCCTATGATTTAGTTTTATGGGACCAGGACCGCTATACCGATTGGCAGGATTTTCTTTACGGGGGCACTTCGGAAACCACCAATGCAAATATCACCTTCTCGGGCGGGAATGACAATACCTCTTTCCGCTTTGGGGGATCTTATTTTAAGCAGGGAACAGTTTACCCGGGAGATTATGATTATAATAAAGTCACTGGAGATTTTAGCTTAAACCATAGATCGGCAAACAACAAGTTCAATTTAAACCTATCGGTTAATTACGGGGTAGATATTAATAACCTGGTGGGTAACCTTAGTTTAAATTCTTCAGTATCCCGCCTCCCCCCAAATGCACCGGAAGTATTTAATAGTGATGGGTCCTTGAATTGGGAGGATTGGGCTGTAGCTGGTTTAAACAATCCTCTTGAAGGCAATTTTAATACTAGTGAAACAAAGACCAACAACCTTATTTCCAACGCTTCGTTGTCCTACGAATTCTTTAAAGGATTAAGGTTTAAAACCAATTTGGGCTATACGCACTATAACAGCGAAGAATTTTGGATGCTGCCAAGCAGGTCTTACAGTCCAGATAGTAGTTTTCCCAATATATCTACCCATTCCAGGTCAACACGGAGATCCTGGATTGTAGAACCTCAGTTAATTTATGATTTAGCATTTTCAAAATTCAATCTAAACGCTATTATAGGAGCTACTTTCCAGGAAAATACAACAGAAAGGATAAGTTTTCAGGGGAGCGGTTATGCTTCTGAAGCACTTATCGGGAATATAGCTGCGGCTGAAAATATTATAAATGCCAGCAATGCAAATTCAGTTTACAGGTATGCCGCAATCTTTTCGCGATTAGGAATAAATTGGGATAGGAAATACTATCTAAATTTAACCGGCAGAAGGGACGGTTCTTCCCGCTTTGGACCCAACAAAAGGTTTTCAAATTTTGGAGCTATTGGTGCTTCCTGGATATTTAGCGAAGAAAATTTTATAAGTAATAACCTCTCAATTCTAAGTTTCGGCAAAGTTAGAGGAAGTTATGGGATAACAGGCAATGACCAGATTGGGGATTATGGTTTTTTGGATGCTTATGAAGCTACCGTCGGTCCTGGCGGTTTGTACCCTACCGCCTTATCCAATCCTGATTATTCCTGGGAAACCAATAAAAAGCTGGAAGTAGGTATTGAATTGGGTTTTCTTAAAAATAATTTGCAGGGTAGTATTAGCCGGTATCAAAACCGATCTTCCAACCAGTTAGTAGGCTATGCACTTCCTTATATTACCGGCTTTAATTCCGTTCAGGCCAATTTACCTGCCACCGTAGAAAACACAGGTTGGGAGATTGAGGTCAACAGCCGAAATATATCCAATAAGAATTTTCAATGGGAAACTTCGTTTAACCTAACTTTTCCCAAGAACGAGTTAATAAGTTATCCCGGTATTGAGCAATCATCCTATGCCAATACTTATCGCATTGGGCATCCACTAAATATTTCCCTCCTATACGACTATACAGGTTTAGATCCCGAAACAGGATTTTATACCGTGCGTGATGTAAACCAGGATGGAAGTATAGACTATGAAGATCGAATAAACATCCAGAACCTTAATAGGGAATTTTACGGGGGGATTAATAATAACCTTACTTACCAGAACTTTTCTTTACAGTTTCTATGGCAGTTTGTAAAACAGCAGGGAAGCCATACATTATTTAATGCAGGCAGGGATTCCAACCCAATAGACAAGGTTTTAACCGACGAGGACTACCAACAATATTCCCAATCAACCCAGGCTTCAACTGCCTTTATGAATGTGATTAATACTGACTTTTCAATACAGGATGCTTCTTATTTAAGGTTGAAGACCTTATCACTTGGATATAATTTACCTGAGGCCCTAATAGGAAAGAGTGTCATAGAGAACTTCAGGTTATTTCTTCACGGACAGAACCTACTGACCATTACCCCTTACGATGGACTTGATCCCGACGAGCCCGTATCGGGAGCAGGATTTTCTAACCTGCGAATTATCACGGGAGGAGTTCAAATTAATTTATAAATCACGAAAGATGGAAATTAAAATTTATACCTATAAGACTGTAATCGCATTGTTTGGTTTTTTATTAATCTCGTGCGAAGATTTCGTTGAAGTTCCAGCACCTAATAATAAACTAATTCGCGATGATGTATTTAGAACTGAAGAAACTGCAATTAGTGCCCTGAAAGGTATCTACAATCAATTATTTGTTGCGGCCTTTAGTAATGGGTCGAGAAGTAGCGTAACAGTATTGGCTGGTTTATCTGCAGACAATATACAGAGCTTAAGAACCTCCAATGTAGAATGGATGCAATTCCAGGAAAATGAGCTTACGCCTGATAACCAGAGCAATTTCGAATTATGGCAGGGAGCATACCAGATAATATATCTTACCAATTCATTTCTGGAAGGCGTAGCATCTGAAGATTTACCTACTGATCTGAAATTACGCCTGGAAGGCGAAGCGAGATTTGTGAGGGCCTTTACCTACTTTTATTTAGTTAACCTTTATGGGGATGTTCCGCTAGTACTCACTTCGAATTATCGTAATAATGAGTTGGCATCCCGTACTCCTTCCGATCAAATTTATAACCAGATAATCACAGATTTGGAAATATCCAGGGAAGTCCTGGAGATTGAGTACCCTACAGGTGAAAGAATACATGCGAACTATTATACCGCTACTTCATTATTATCCAGAGTGTATTTATATCTGGAAAACTGGAGCCTGGCAGAAAGTTTAAGCACGGAGGTTATTCAAGCGAATTCCAGTTATGAAATTTTAAATAATCTTAATGAGGTATTTCTTGCAAATAGTTCGGAGGCAATTTGGCAGATCTCTCCAATTGGGAATGGGGAGATGACCACACATACACGTGAGGGTAATTTTTTTATCATAGACCCGGCACTTTATTTTTTTGCCTCGGTTAAAATATCTGAAGACCTATATTCTTCCTTTGCTTCTGGGGACAAAAGACAAATGGAATGGCTCGGTTATAGTGAACCCGTTGACGGATATTTCTCACATAAATATAAAGTGCGAAATAGTAGTGACTTTCCTATAGTAGAATACTCCATGGTATTTCGACTTGCTGAACAATACCTGATAAGGGCTGAGGCAAAATTTCAACAAAATGATATATCAGCCGGTCTGGAAGATTTAAATGTATTACGTGATAGAGCAGGAATTGAATCCCTTTCTATTGATAATATCAATTCCGAGGAAGAAGAATTAATAGCCATTATTCTTGAAGAACGACGAAGGGAATTGTTTGCCGAATGGGGGCATCGGTGGTTGGACCTAAAACGGACAGGAATGGCAGAAAAAGTCTTAGGTGATAACAAACCCTCCTGGGAACAAACAGATGTATTATTTCCCATTCCCCAGGAGGAGCGTCTAAAAAACCCCAACCTTTCACAGAATCCCGGATACTAAATTTAAAAATATGAAAATTATTTATAACTGCTTTTTACCATTTTTCCTCTTTGTTTATTCTTCCTTGAATGCCCAGGTAAACAAAGAAACACAATTACCAATTGATCCCAGTACAATTGATGGGAGTATCATCTATGGGGTGTTAGATAATGGTTTTACTTATTATATAAAACCAGTTGATTCTTTAAATGAAGTAAAAATGAATTTGATAGTTAAAGTAGGCTCATATTATGAAAGCGATGAAGAGGTAAATTTCGCCCACGCTATTGAACACCTGGCTTTTAGAGCCACAAAAAATTTTCGGAAGCGAAAAGGCTTAGCCGGGAATACAAAGCTGTTGTCAGCTTTGGGAATGAGTACGAAAGATTTAGGTGGTATGACTGGTGGTGATCAGACGAATTATTACTTAGAGGCCCCACCAAAAGAAAAAGCTATAAGTACGGGGATACTTTGGTTTAGTGATGTTTTATATGGCCTGGATATTTCAAAGCAAAGTATTGACAGAGAAAGAGGAGTGTTGATACAGGAGTATAGCATGGATCAAAACAAAGTTGATAATGCGGAAAAGAATCGGTTAGAATCAAAATTATTCCCCTGGATTTCAGATAGGAGCAATTTTGTCCAGCACAATAAATATTTTCCCTATCAGGATTTACAGACGTTTTATAAAAGATGGTATAGGCCTGATAGGGCAGCTCTCAGTATCATTGGGAACATTCAAAATCCAGAAAAGTTAAAAAGTTTTATTAAGAAAAAATTTAAAACACCAATATCAATAACACTATTCAATTCGAAAAATGATGCCATTATTGGTTCTTTGAAAATAAGACCGGGATTCGGAGTCGTGAAAAGTAAGGCACCATCTGTTCATAATTCAGGAAAGTATCCGATTGAAATTCACCTAAATTACGCTCATGAACTATCACCGAAAGATAGCGGGATGATGTCGGGTGTACAACAAAAAATACAAGCTCAGTTACTAAGTAAGATCTTAAACCAACGTTTCAAGGGACTAGAAAATTCCTTTAGCAAATCCTCAGAGTTTTTTAGTATGTATAGGCCGTTTGTCGAACTATTGGAGAGGACAAAAACCAGTAACAATTTCAAGCTTATTATTAAGACAGATACGCTAAAAGAAAAGGAAGCCTTACGAGATGGTATTGAACGCTTGAAACAGCTAAAAATATACGCAATTAATAAATCCGAATTCCAAGAGGTGAAAAAAGCACTGTTAAATGAGTATCCGCTCATTAGCGATAGTAATTATGGCTATTGGCAGCAACAAATAAGGGATCATTTTGTTCGGGGAGAATCGCTTCCAGAACATAAGAACTCTAAGATAAGATCGTTTATAAAAAACTTATCGCTTGAGGAAATTAATAAATTTGCCTATGATTTTGTTTCCGTTATGCCTGAAGATATAGGTATAATTCTTCCTCACGACTATGAGACCGAATTAATTTCTGAAACATTCACCAGAAACTATATCTCTAAATCCTTTAGTAAGCCAGTTACTGCTTACGAACTTCCTGAAACTATTGACTATCTAATCTCTCCAGAGGAAAAACAAAAATTGAAGATTGGTAATCCAATATCCGTAAATGATGGTGTTTTAGAAAGTAAAGAGTATGTATTATCCAATGGTCTGAAATTAATTTTAAAACCTGATAAATATTCTCAAAGTGATAAAATAACAATTCGTGGGTTTTCTAAAAATGGAGCATCTTGTTTTCCAGCAAAAGATTATAATTCCGCGACTTTAGCTCCTTCTTTGGTTAAAAATTCTGGAGCAGGACAATTTGATAAATTTGAATTAAACCGATTCTATCAAACCACCAACTCTTTAAAAAAAGGTGTGGATCTTTATATTAATTATAACGAAGCGGGTTTGAAGGCAAGTGTAAATAACGACGAGGCAGAAATCCTGATGCAATTGATTTATCTATTTTTATCCAAGCCCCATCAGAATCAGTTGGCTTATGAACACTGGAAAACAGAGCAGTTACTTTTTTTCTCAAACTGCTAATAATCCGATAAATGCCTTAAATAACAAGCTCAACGAATTAATTGAAGATAAAAGTGCGCCACCAATTGGTGCCAAAAGGATTAAGGCGATAAAAGAGTTTGAGCTGAATAAAGCCTTAGATATATACAATAAGCTTTTCACTCGTCTCGGAGAATTAACTTTTATTATTACCGGAAATTTTGAGAAAGAAAAATTACTTCCTATCATTCAAAAATATCTTGGAAATCTACCTACACATTCTAAATCGGATTCTAATATAGTATGCGAACCACGGATACCTGTACGTTTAGCGGCAGGACCAATTTCAAAAAGTATTAATCTGGAAAATCCAAAAAATGTAGATAATGCTTATTATGCTTTGGGTTATGTAAAGGAAACAGAACGCAGTGATGATTGGAAAGAGGAGTTAAAAGTAAAAGTACTAGGAAAAGTTGCAAATGCTTTACTATACCGGTTGCGAAATGAGGAGGAATTCGCATTATATTATTTTTCAGCTGGCGGATATTACAACCGCGCTATGGGCCGATACGAAGTAAAGTTTAGGCTTAACTGTACTCAAGAAGAACTGTTATTGATAGAAAAGAAAGTGAACGATATCATTAATGATATAAAACAGGGCAATTTCTCAAAAAATTATTTTCAAAAAGCAATAGAAGAATTGGTTTCTCGATATCAGCAGTTTAAAGATTTATCTCTTTGGAATAACGAATCCTTGTACCGTCGTCATAAATATAATGAGCCAATAATTAGGGTCGATGAAATCCAGAATTTTTTATCTTCTTTAACCGTAGAGGATATCGAAGAAACAGCGCAAAAATATTTTAAAAACGAGTTTAAATATGAATTAAAAAGTAAAGGAAACCAACATTTTTAAATACCTCAAATAAAAAAAGCACATTGTATGAAAATACAATGTGCTATAATAAACTTCTACCTGACCATTAGAATGGTGGTGGTATCACATTTGGATCGCGCGTTGGACTCTTCTTTAAAGTCGAGATATTCATCTCGTCGTAAACGCGATAAATCGGTCCATTTTCACCAAGTTGTACCCGGCAATCTTCCGGACCGGTAGTTGCACAAGACTGCTCTGCAATTTCTTCCCATTGACCATTAATCAGCAAATAATCATTTGCCTGGTCTTTAACTTCTGGTTCTGGATTCTCGCTTGTAAAGGACATGCCTAAAACAACAAGAAGCGCCATTGCTGGAATTAAAAATAACTTTTTCATAATATAAAGTTTTAATATATACCTACTCTTTGAAGGATTTTCGGCATCTCCTACTTTCTGCGCAAAAAGATTTTTAATTTTCTTTTATGGTGTAAATTTTCCAGTGCTTTACTGAAATTTGAAAGTAGTATAAGTTTAAGGCTACCATCATTTACAATAGTAAATTTCATCAAATAAGCTCAAAGAAAATGGTCGCTAAAGCCGAAAAACTATTCTATTATTGAATTGACCAGGCATTTTCTATTCTATATTGTGAAGGTGTCCGGCCATATTGAAGCTTGAAATTTTTAGAAAAATGTGAGTGATCCTTAAAACCGCATTTCTGCATAATTATGGAAATAGGTAATTCCGTACTTCGAATTAAAAGAGCACCTTTTTCGAGCCTTTTTTTCATATGGAACCTGGGTATCGTCGTACCATACATTTTCTTGAATTCTTCTTTGAGTTTAGTTTTGTTCGTACGGTGAATAAGTCCCAATTCCTTAAGGGAAGGTAGTTCCGTATGTAGGTTCCGGAGAATATAGAGACGCACTTGTTTTAGAAGTAATTTTGTTGCTGCACTTTCCTTCTTTTCTGGTTTTGAAGACCGTGTGGTATTACTATCTTTCTCGTGCTCCTCATCTTTATTTTTGAAACGAAAAGCGGTAATTACATAAGAACATTCTGAATTAATACCTGTCATTTTCTGAATAGTGCAGGGAGTCCTATATAGACTTTTATTTTCAGTTAGAAAGTCTAAAGTAATTAATCGCTGATAAGGTTTTCCATCATTTAATTCCAGTTCC